>Ga0209986_10001229_pt1 | contig 24767 bp, 26 predicted proteins | sample BlataG_FD_183168 | JGI IMG/M metagenome (GOLD analysis project Ga0209986, IMG submission 183168) | Deep subsurface microbial communities from Black Sea to uncover new lineages of life (NeLLi) - Black_00105 metaG (SPAdes) (version 2) | ecosystem: Environmental > Aquatic > Marine > Oceanic >... | reverse complement strand
CTCAGCCCTCTGGGGAAGCTGATTGGTCTGGAAAAGCTGTTCCTGAATGGAAACAGCTTCGAAAGAATCAATCTAGGACCTCTTGCGTACTGCTCAAGCCTTGAGATTCTATCACTCTCTGGCAATAACTTGCGACGGATAGACTTGGTACCGCTTTCAAGATGCGAGAACCTGACAATCCTTGACATATCCGCTAACAGGTTCGAAACTCTCGATCTCAGTCCACTCTTCTCATGTCCAGCGTTGCAGGGATTGGATTTGCCTTATCACATCAAGCCTACTGCGAAGGTTGCACTCTCGAACTCAACAATCCTGCCAATGGCACTTGGCATGCTCATCGAGAATGACGGGATCGATTGGATCTGAGCGATGGATTCTCATTGGGAGGAATCTACTATGGACAATTATGAATTGGCTGAGTTCTGCAGCGAGTGGCTTAAACACTGGACCGGGAATATGCCTGAGAAATTGATCAGGTTCTACACAGAAGACGCTCTCTACATAGACCCGGCGAATCGAAATGGGCTTCGTGGGCATCAGGAAATACTGCCCTATTTTGAAAAGGTATTGGCTGTATACCCGGATTGGACTTGGGAACCACTTGAGATTATTCCAACTGACAAGGGCTGCATTCTCAAGTGGGAATGCACCATTCCCTTGGACGGAAGAATCATCAATGAGAAGGGCCTTGACATTGTGGAGCTGAGGGGACGTAGGATTTGCAGGAACGAGGTGTATTTCGACCAAACTCGTCTTGTTGCAGCAATTAAGAAACAGAAGCGCGTGTAGAGGTTAAGCTACTTAACAAATCAGAAATTGCTGGCCCACGAGAGTATTCCTTGATTGACCTTCGAGGATTGTTCCAGCATTATGCTGTGCCCTGCATTCTCGATAACAAGTAGCTTTGAATTCTCTATTTGGCTATGCAGGTATTGAGAGTACTTCACCGGGGTCATCATATCCTGCGCTCCCACTATAATGAGTGTAGGAATCTGTATTTCCTTCAGCCGGTCCATGACATTGAATGCATTGCACAGCTCATAATCACGACGAATTACCGGCACGGGACACTTGCGGACTTCAACAACTGATGCCTCTACGAGATCCCTAGAAGTGTTCTTGTGAAACATGAATTCCTCAACAGCGCCTAAATAACCCTCGAAATCAGTGTCAAGAAGATCAAACACGATGTCAGCTACTCTTAGCTTTGCTCCGGTTGCTACGAGAACAAGACCGCTTATTTTGTCTGAATATTGAAGAGCGTAGAGCTGTGCTAGTGCACCTCCCATCGAGTGTCCTGCAAGAATTGGCTTTTCGTATTGTGATACAACCGAGTCAATATCCTCAAGGTAGGATTCCGCAAGGTTCTCATCCGACCGGTCTTGACTTCTTCCATGACCATTGAGGTCAAGCGCGACTACATACAAGCTGTCCGAAAGACCTCTGTGTTGCATGAACCATGTCGCAGTGGAACCTCCAGCTCCATGAATCATGATGATGGTCCTTTGAGTGTCGTCACCTAGTTCCTCGGTGTGCACGCTCATGGACAGCAATGAAATTACCGTATCCTTTGAGTATTGTGGCATGACCTCGAACAATAGCCTAGATGAATGTCCCTACGGGAATCGACGACCCTATTTACACCCATTAGCAGGGGTCAATGAGTTTTTTAAGGCCTTATGCGGCTTAAGGGCAAGTCGAGATGCTAGATATGCCCAGTGCAACTGGCGTTTACAGTTTCTCGGCCTAATGCATTAGGAGCATAGAGAATGAGCTTTTCAAATAAAGGCATGATTGCTGCTGTTGTGATTGTAATAATCGCAGTTGGCGCAGTTGGTGCCTACATAGTAATTTACAATCCATTCGCTACGCCGCCGGTTGAATTCGCGGAGAATCCATATGATGTTGCCATTGTATTCGCCACGGGTGGTCTCGGTGACAAGTCGTTTAATGACGGCTGTAAGCAGGGAGCGGATGATGCCGTAACAGATTTTGGCATCAACTATACGTACGTTGAGCCAACAGCAATAACAGAGTATGAGGGATTCGTTCGCTCATATGCGGAGCATACCGATTATGACGAACCTTATGGCCTCATCATTAGCATTGGCTTCGATCAAGCGGATGCGGTGATGGCAGTTGCTGAGGACTATCCGAATCAATACATGGCTATTGTTGACATGTTCATCGACCCAGCGACTTATCCAAATGTTACGTCCTTGCTCTTTAATGAGCATGAGGGCTCAGCCCTGGTCGGAGCTATGGCTGGACTGATGACTCAAACAGACAAAGTCGGTTTCGTTGGTGGAATGGACATCCCGTTGATCAACAAGTTCGCAGCTGGATACGTATTCGGTGCAAACTACACGAACGAAGGTGTCAACTACACAATCGCTTACACCAACCATTGGGCTAACCCAGGCTTGGGTCAGACTCTGGCGAACGGAATGTATGCTGCAGGAACGGATGTGATATTCGCGGCTGCAGGGCGGTCTGGTCTCGGAGTCATTGCCAGTGCGAAGGCGAACAATCTTTCTCACGCATACCATACTTGGGCGATTGGTGTCGACAGTCCACAGATGTACCTTGGTTGCGTGGATCCGGAGAATCCTGACCCTCCAACACTGGTCATGACATCGATGCTGAAGAGAGTTGATATTGCAGTCTACGACGTAATTGAACAGGTCTATGATGGCACATACGCTGGAGGTCTGATGTTCTTCAGTCTATCTAATGGTGGTATTGACTACGAGATCAATGAGGCTCTCCTAGTGATTGCCCCTGCCATAATAACTGAGGTCAATGCTCTTAAGGCTGCCATCATAGCCGGCACTGTTGTTGTCCCAGATGAGATCTACTGGACATAATCTTTGAATATCTAGAGAGGCATAATGCCTCTCTTCTCCCCTTTTTATTCCACTACCGCTTGACAGCTCCAGCTTTATCCCTATATGTTAAATACCGCGACGTTTCAACCTTGACGCAACCGTATCTCGTGTCAGGAAGACGGAGATTAGCGCAATGGAAAGAGAAGTTAGTTATGCCGTTGAGCTTATCGGGATAAACAAGACGTTTCCCGGGGGAATCCAAGCAAACAAGGACATCACTCTTAGAATCCGTGAGGGCGAAGTCCATGGTCTGTTAGGGGAAAATGGAGCGGGCAAAAGCACCATCATGAATATTCTGTACGGGTTCCTTTCAAAAGACTCTGGACGTATAATCATTAAAGGTGAAGAAGTCGAACCAAAGTCGCCGCAAGATGCTATCAACCGTGGCGTGGGCATGGTTCACCAGCACTTCAAGCTTATTCCTCCACTGACCGTAACTGAGAATGTGATTCTAGGGCTTGAGCTTGCTTCAAAGAAACCAAACCGAGATAACTCTCTGGCTTTGATTTCGGCGTCCCTATTGGTGCTCTTTCTCATGTACTTCTTTCTCCCTCCTGTTGAATTTCTATTCAGCGCTGCATTACTCCTAATTTTTCTTACAGTATTGATTAGACCGCTTCAAGGAATAGGAAACTCTGTGATTCTGGCACGATTCGCAAGAGTACTTGGAAGATTAGGAAGCGATGTTCTCCCTCTTGGCTTTGATGATGCCGCCAAGAAGATTCAGCGGATTGCAGATGAGAATGGACTTGCAGTTGATCCGTACGCTATGGTTCAAGACCTCTCAGTGGGACTTCAGCAGCGTGTCGAGGTGATTAAGACTCTATATCGTGAGGCAGATATCTTGATTCTTGATGAACCAACTAGTGTACTCACACCGCAGGAGGTTGATGAGTTATTCGTTACTCTGGAAACCTTCAGAAAGAGCGGCAAGACTATCATATTAATCACTCACAAGCTCCGTGAACCCATGGCCTTATGCGACAGAATCAGCGTTCTTCGAGATGGAGCCCTCGTAGGAACCGTTAACAAAGATGAAACTTCAGTCGAGGAGCTTGCGTGGATGATGGTTGGTCGCCCTGTCGTCTTTACTGTTGAGAAACCTCCTGCAACTCCGGGAGAGATTGTTCTCAATGTGAATGACTTGAAAGTTGAAGACCATCGAGGACTACCGAAAGTCATAGACGTCTCTTTCCAAGTCCGTGCTGGTGAAATACTTGGAATAGCTGGCGTGGAGGGTAATGGACAGACTGAGCTTGTTGAAGCATTGGTTGGTCTTCGAAAACCCTCGGAAGGAGCGATATCCGTAGGTGATATCTATACAGCAGGCAAGAATCCCCGGTTTGTGCGAGAATCTGGAGTTAGTCATATTCCCGAAGATCGTCACCGTAGAGGTCTGATTCTGCCATTCACGGTGGAGGAGAACCTTATACTGGGACGGCACTACAGACCACCCTTCACTTCTATGCCAGGTATTTTGGCATTGGATACGTTCGGAAGTATTTCCAGTGAACTTGTGAAGGATTACTCAATAAAGACAACAGGGGTTAATAGTGTTGCCAGCACACTTTCTGGCGGCAATCAGCAGAAGCTTGTTGTAGCTAGGGAAATGGAATCGAGTCCAAAACTGCTGATTGCTGCTCAACCCACAAGAGGGTTGGATGTTGGTGCCACCGAGTTTATCCATAAGACCTTGATTTCGATGCGGGATAAGGGAGTTGCCATTCTGCTTGTTTCTGCCGAACTGGATGAGATAAGGTCAGTTGCCGATCGCATCCTGATCATGTTTGACGGTCGAATAGTGGGAGAGAGAAAACCTGAGGAAACAAATGCTCAAGAGCTAGGATTGCTTATGGCCGGACATCTGGAAGGAGAAGAGCCCTTGGAGGTGGCCAATTGAGCGAAGATAATCTGCAGGACATTGGAGACCAATCTGATGAGCCTCAAACAGGTCTAGTATCGAAGATACGAGCCAATTTAGAGAGGATACGCATCAATCTTGTTGACAGCGCTGAAGATGCGCCTGGTCTAATCAAGTCAATCGTATTGACAACTGCGAAGCTACTAACATGGACTTTCTGGAAGCCAGTAGTCTGGGCGCTCTTCTCGGTCATTCTAGCGGTCATTACAAGTGCTGTCATCATGGAGATTTCTGGCTACAATTCGTATGTTGCTTTCAGTGCACTCATCAATGGAGCGTTAAGGCAATTCGACAGGGTTCTCTTCTTTGCAACGCCACTGATACTCACAGGATTATCTGTGGCTTTCGTCTTCAAGAGTGGCTTGTTCAATATTGGCGCTGAAGGTCAGCTCTACATGGGCTCTATGGCTGCCGCGATATTGGGTTACATAATCCCACTTCCGTATGGGGTTCACCCTCTAGTGTGTCTCGCAACAGGGGCTCTTGCAGGAGCATTGTGGGGGTTCCTTCCAGGTCTGCTCAAGGCTTACAGAGGCGCACATGAGGTTGTCACCACAATGATGTTGAGCTACACTGCTATTCTGTTCACGCAGTGGTTGGCTGCTGGACCGCTAAAGGAACCCGGCGAATACCAGTGGAATGCCCAAACAACAAGAATCTTGGAAACGGCTGAACTGCCGACCATATGGGGAAACTACCTTCACGCAGGCTTCCTCGTAGCAATCGTCTGTGTCTTCGTTGTGGCATTCATACTGAATCGCACCGTCATGGGATACGAGATGAGGGCTGTCGGACTAAATGAAACGGCAGCTGAAACCGCAGGGATCAATCCTAAAAAGAACATGGCGTTATCGCTGGCCATCGGTGGCGGCCTCGCTGGGCTTGCAGGTGCATCTGAAGTTCAGGGCAACCTTCATCGCTTCTATAACAGCTGGTCTCCAGGTTTGGGATTCGACGGAATTACTGTCGCTGTGTTAGGCAACAACAATCCTTTTGGCTGTTTCTTGGCTGCGATTTTCTTTGGATTCCTGAGGGCTGGGGGAAATGCTATGCATCAGCAGGCGCACGTGCCGATTGAGATGGTGAGCGTGATGCAAGGCCTTGTTGTGCTCTTCGTAGCGGCTCCACGCTTAATACAGTGGATAGCAGATCAATCATTAGATTACGGAAAATGGTTTAGCGTCGAGAAAGCGCGACCAATACAACCAATCGTATTCGCTCTTAGTATGGCTATTGCCCTCTACGGAGCCTACTTCAGTTTCAGCTTGCTGGGTGAAACTCAGCTTGGGTTGACGTTCATTGGCATCTCTGCCGCGATTAGCATTCTAGGCATTGTTGCATTCGTCCTCCTTTTGGCCAGAAACTGGCGAGGGCTCATCGTTTCTCTCATTGTGTCAATGTGTTGGTTTGCATTAGCTGTGATTGGAATGGGATCTGGCGTCGATATTGGTTTCATGATTCTGGTTGGCTTAGTGCAAGCTGTCTTGTCAGTGTTATCACTACTGCTGGTGAAAGGCGGTGGCCAATCTAAGGGAGGTGGTGCCTGATGGAATCCTCCATGAAACGTTCCCTCCGAAGGGACGTGGTGATGCCTGTGGTCCTTCTAGCGATAATCACAATACTACTGAAACTGACTTATGATGCAGTTGATGATGTAGAAACATTCTACTCACTCACAGGTTGGCTTCTGGAAGCTACTCTTCAGTCCGCAACCCCGCTCATTCTAGCTGCACTGGGAGGAATGTTCTCTGAAAAATCCGGTGTTGTCAATATAGGTCTAGAAGGGATGATGCTTATTGGAGCATTCGCCGCTGTTGCGGCCACCTACTTCCTCTATGACCCCTGGATTGGACTCCTTGCTGCGGTTCTAGCAGGCGGAGTACTTGCTGCAGTCCACGCGATCATCTGTGTCAAGATGAAAGGGAACCATATCGTTAGTGGAACCGGGATAATACTTTTCGCGGCGGGATTCACGACCCTGATGCTAGAGGTCATCTGGGATCGGAAGGGCATATCAGAACAGGTCACTGCACTCCCAACTGTGAGTATGCCTTTCTTGCGGGATATCCCCATTATCGGCGTTGCTTTCGATAATCTATCACCTATTGTGTATTTGACCTTCGTGTTGGTGATAGTCAGCTGGTACGTGATGTATCGCACACCGTTCGGTCTTAGACTGCGAGCAGCTGGAGAAGATCCAAGCACACTTGATGCAGCAGGAATTAGCGTTGAGAAGTATCGATTCTTTGGTGTTGTGATAAGCGGGCTCCTCGCTGGCCTTGGCGGGGCCTACATAAGCATCGGTTTTGGACTCCCCGCCTTCGGAAAACAGATGACCGCGGGCAGAGGGTTCATTGCTCTTGCTGCATTGATATTTGGCAATTGGTCTCCTTTGGGCCTACTCATAGCTGGCTTATTCTTTGGATTTCTAGATACACTGCAATACTTCGTAGGCTTCGTGCCAGCTTGGGGATGGGTTCAGAGTTACAGTCAGTTCCTTCAAATGATGCCATTCGTTTTGGTGGTGCTCGCTCTTGCTGGAATCCGCAAGTCAGTACCCCCGAAAGCCATCGCGGTTCCATATGAGAAGGAGGCAAAAGCCTAGCACCTTTGAGAGATCATTATGCTTGCACTATGCTTAAATCACGAATTCGTCAAGAGTCGTTTACCTTGAAGAAAGACGTACACAACAGCAATGCCTTCCTTCTCTGTCTGGTGGGCGGCATTTTGATGATGCTTGCAGGCGTGAGTGGGACACTCCAGCTTATGGGAGAACTCCTTCTGAGCAATGAAGATGTCATGGACCCGACAGCTTTGATGACTGTTGAAATCGTAACAGGTATGTTGATTCTGCTGACAGCACTGGGTGGATTGGGAGTCGTTGCCAGTGGCATCATTCTGACAACAAGAAGAGTGCAACTGGGCCGGATACTTGTGGCTCTGTTTACAGGAATGGGGGTCCTGGGATTGGCGGCTAATCTAGCCCAGCTTATAATGGTGGGCACTTTGGCAATGGATCTGATGCATCAGGTGGGCCAATCACTTGGTTGGATAGGAGCGATTTTCGCAATCATCGCTCGAACAGTTGCTGTGCAGAAACCCATAGTGGAACAATAGCGTCGAAATGAAACGATGTTGATTGAGTGCCATTACGGAGCGAAAAGATGGTATCTCAGGCTCTCGTTCTAAATGGAAAGACGCATATTCAGATTCCAAGCGTACTAGCATACCAAATTTAGGAGTCGTTGGTACGTCTACATTCACTCCCACCACCAAAATCCAAAACGTGGTTGCCTCAGTGACTCTTGGTCAAGATATAGACCTTGATGAGATAGTGGCCACAATCCCGGATATCGAGTATCACCCAGAGCAGTTTCCAGGACTGGTCTACCGACTCAAGAAGCCAAAGACTGCTACTCTCATCTTCAATACGGGAAAAATGGTTTGCACAGGCGCAAAGAGCGTGAAGGAGTCCACAAGGGCAGTTCATAGGATTGTGAAGAATCTTAATGAGGCTGGCATCAAGATAACGGGCAAACCTAAGATCACAATACAGAATATCGTGGCAAGTGGTGACATTGGGGTTAATATAGATCTTGAGAAAGCGATTTTGGTCCTCGAGAATTCTATGTACGAGCCTGAACAGTTTCCCGTATTGATTTATAGAATGAAGAATCCGAAGACTGTAATCTTGGTGTTCGGTAGTGGCAAGGTAGTTATCACGGGTGCGAAGCTCGAGGAACAGGTTCCCGAGGCTGCGATGAAGGTCAGGGACCGGTTACTAGAATTGGACCTCGTACGGATGGATGATATGTCAACAACATCGAATCATCGCTGATCCACTGTGGAACACCAATCTGTGATTTAGAAGAGATCCATCACTGGTAGGCACCACTTAACCGAACCCCATGGCCGAAACGGAGCTTTCGATATTTTTCGCGGCCTGCACGCACTCCCGAAGGATTCCGTTCTTGTCTGTATCCATGCGCGTGAAGATGGAAACGAACCAGACTCCCTTGCCTGTACCGCAGATGAAACAGAGTGCTCCTTCCGGGCTTATCCCAATAAAGCCATTCTCTGTTGTCAATGCCGAGAGAAATGCCATCCCGCCTACTGCAAAGCTCTGCGCCTGCCTTTGCCATGACGCTAAAATCGCTGGAACATCCTGAGCAATCTGCATATTCTCTGTAGCATATGCCACTTTTCCTTCATAGGTAAAGACGCACGGTCCAAGAATCTCGCTGTAATTGCTCATTGCGATGTCAATTGTTCGTTTGATGCGCATCACCATTGCAGATTCCCTTGCGGCTTATTTGCTGATATTGGAATAGCTATGTTGCGTATCCTTGACAGGGGAGTCTACGAACCCGGGGTTATGCTTGCTATGGCCTTGGCCATCAGCAGCGCACGATGGTGTAGCTCATCATGTTCAATCCATGTCGTAAAGCGTCCATCTTTGGAAGACATGCCGTGTCGCAAAGCGACGCTATGAAGATTATTTCCCGTTAGGGGACAGGATGTAAATCGGTAGCCCAACCAATCTTCAGAGCTTGCCTTTTTGATTCTGCATCGTACGTCAATATGTCTACCACTCTCGAGAAAGACTCTGAAGCGTTTGCCTATGCTGTGCTTGATTCTCACATTTTGTCCAAAGAGACCTCGGAGAGCAGCAACGGTGTAGGATACGGCTGGACTCGGGAAGAAAGCCCACGACCAGAGGCCATATGCAAAGACAATCAATGAGAAGGCCAGGAAGAACGCTACCGTGTTAAGGGAAACCACCACATCAAAGATCTCTTTCCAACTTGCTGGGACCCCCTCAGGAAACGTTGCCCCGAATCCATAGATTCCTGAACTGTAGAAGCTGTGAAGCACAACTGTGAAGATAATCATGAGCGTGGCTATGGTTATCCTCTGTCTGCTAATGTACAGGCCTTGTGCGTCCTTCAGAAGGCAATCCATTCCTACTCCTCCAACGCTTTTGCATAGATCTTCGAAGTGTCTTTCCCATATTTCCTGCATAATTCAACAAGCACTGACAACAGAGGGTGCTCACTGTTGATTCTGATTGCGTGAAGCCTTGGAGTAAGCTCGTCGATCAAGATCATATCATCTTCCTGCATGTGAGTTAAGACTCCTCGATAGAGGCTTCTTGACTTCCCGCTGTAGCCAATGAGGCGGCTTAGCTGAACGCCACTCACACTTCGGGGGTACATATGGCCTAGCGCAAGGAGAATCGCTCTCCGGGTCTCATTAAGAGAAGACATGAGCTGAACCAGTTCGTACACTGTGCGTGGAGTGTCGTTGTCAGCCATCCTTCTCGCCTATCTATTTAGTTACTTGTGCTAACTAGAACACAAAGCCATGTAAATGCTCACAACGAAGCAATGGTTGCCTGCCTAAGTGGACACAAGTGTTCGTTCGGAGTCGAATGATTAGTCGGCATTTCTTATTTTCTGGGCAGAGAAGCAACCATTTCTCCGCATCGAAACCTTTCGACTTTTCGTTCACGGTATGAGAAGCAAAGTGTTAATAGCATAACTTGGTCAAACTTGGTGAAAATTCCACATTTCACTAGTGGAGGCGTTTATCATTAGCACGTTTGGAAGTAAATATTTTGGCTGGCTTTTGTCCTTAATCATTGTTCTTGCCGCTGGCTGGTTTCTGCTGCCCGCGGGATATAACACCTTGGTCCAATGGCTCGCACCTGTCCTGGGCAATTATGTACGGCCCACTTTTGTGATGGTTAACATTTTGGTCGTGAACCCCTTGGGGAACCTCCTCATGGTTGCAATCTGGATCATCGCAGGCTTAGTGGGAGGAATAATGTCAGGAACCAAGAAAGGAGGCATCCTGATCGCGTTTATGACTTGGTTAAGTTGCGTTGTCATAGGCGCATTCTGTCTAATTCAATTTCTGATGCCAATCATGGATGGAACAATCACCATGTCTATGCCACCCATACCACCGGGGACATCCCTTGCAGATGTTCTGTCAATTCCGATAGTTCAATCGTTCATCAGCGATTTGCCTGGGCTACTCGCCAGTATGGGCGGTGGTGGCAGTGGGCCCGATATTACTGGTCTCGTTATGTCGGTCGCGGTCTATGTCATCTCACCATTGATAATTGCCATAATAGGGGGTATTGTTGGCGCGGTCCTCAGACCGAAGGAGGAATTTTAGATGCACGTCGATAAGAAATACGCAATAGCATTCCTGTTGTTTGCATTCTTGATACTGCCCATGGCGGCCTCAGCATATCCGGTCATGGCCCAAGATGGTCCGGAGGAAATCATTGGGCTCCTCCTGACCGAAGGCGCGGAGATTCTCGTCACGAACATAGATGAGAACGGAGCTCCTGCTGTAATCTATGCGCAGCTAGGACTTCCATCTGACGACCTTGATTTTGAAGCGGAAATGTTTGATAATTGTCTAGCACTCGCGGTTATGGCAACACGCGGTGAACTCTTAGACTACGTTTTTAGCCTGATAGGGGAAGATTTTATGGGTGGTGGAGAGCCAGGCTTCATGCTTTCTCAGTTTGAGGAAGGCTTCACTCCAGAAGCCATCTTGGACCTCCTCGGCACTGATTTCAGTCTGTTGATATCTGCTTACTACAACCTCGATGAAGCTGTGGCAATCGGAAAGATGGGCCAAGTTCTGACCCACCTTGCAAACCCAGCTGTGTTTGGTTTCAGCTTCGCTGACATCATTCACCTTCGCATTGATGAGAGTTTCTTCCCACCGGAGGCGGAGATGGAGCTTCCATTCGAAGCACTCGATGTCTTCATGTACCAAGTCACAAACCCATTCGCTGACGCGCTCAATGTTGTGCTTGGTGGGCTTGATAATACTGGTCTTCTAAGAAACATTGATCCGGCGGTATTCATTGCAGAGCGCGGAGCGGCAGCAGGCCTTCTGGCCATCCCTGATATGGGTGACCTGGTCGATTTCTTCAGCAGTACTATGGGCGGAGGTGGTGGCTTTTCATTAGCTGCTGAGTCGTTCTTCCCCTCTCAATTCGACATGATAGATGGCTCGATTTCTGTGGCCGCTGTCGGATATATCGGTGAGCAAATCGTGTCATATGGCGATACTGACCTGAGCATAGGAAGTCTAGTTGGCGCTACTGGTTCATTCAGTCCGATGGATGACGGTATCTCCATTGTTATGGCGGTCCTGCCTGAGAGCTCCAACATCACGGGCTACAGTCCTGATGATGAAGGCCTAGTAATGCATGAAAATAACTCGAATATGGTCATGTGGAATGCCAGCGGATTGGGTGTCGTGTCAGACTACATCATTGAGTTTGAATCCGATGACTTCCCACCAGATATCGTGATTGAGAGGACCTTTAGTCCTGGTAGCACAGTGCCCGGTGGTTCTGTAGAAGTCACCGTTACGGTAAAGAACAACGGTACTATTTCAATAGAAAACGTCGTTATTGTTGACGATGGTGTTGGAGCGATATACAGCACAGTTGATGTTGTAGGTACTACGTCCGATACCGTACTGTCCCTAGCCGGAGGAGCTTCTGCGTCAATCACTTACACTGTGACTTTCGAGAACGAAGGCAAGTACACATTCCCCAACGCTGAGCTTACCTATGATTTCAACGCTCGGGAGTACGCCAAGGACACAGTAACTGATGGCTATGACGTTGTTGCAGACCCTGCTCAATTGTTGTCCCAGATGATCTTGGATGGTATGCCATATTCAGGTGCAATCCTTGGCATTGTCGCTTTGGGTGCTCTTTTCAACATCAACAAGATGCGGAAGGGTGGCAGCTCCGGCGGCGGGTACCAAGTCTAGAATAGAATAACGACTCTCGACGCGATTTTAGTCGGGGGTCGTTAGCTCCTTTCTTTCTATGAGTACAATTCGAAACCTTGACTTGATCAAGTAACTGAATTCGCACTCTGTCTTTTTCTCTGCAACACCTCTTGAATCGAACACAAGCACTCATAGACTTTTTTTCTCAACAACAAGCTTTGTTTCGTGGAGTTCATTCTTCAGCAGCTTTATCTTTGAACAAATGTCACAAACCTAGTGTGATGTCGGATGCCGCTTAAGGATTCACTCAATGGATACCTACGTTTGCCCCGGGATTTCTTTGGAATTCCACAGCCAACAACTGGTGACCCAGATGTTGGTGTGCTTGGAATACCGTATGATCTGACATCAAGCTATATGCCGGGGACTCGCTTTGGTCCCGATGCCATTCGAAAAGCTACAGATAGTGAATGGTCACACAGCTATCCACTAAGTATTGGTCAACCATCTACCAATAATGACAAGGCACTTTCAGAGCGGATTACCCTAGAGGATATTGGAGACCTCGAGGTTTCGCTTAGACTTCCTGAACAAGCAATGATCGATATCACTGAAGCTGCAGCTAAGCTAGCTGAGCAAGAGAGTAACTTGCTATTCATGGGCGGTGATCACTTTATCACCTACCCCCTATTGAGGGGGCTCAGCCGCAGCAAACCAGGGACCTATGGACTAGTCTATCTCGACGCTCACGCTGATTTCTATTCTGCCTACTCTGGTCATCCGTACTCACATGCGACTACATTAAGGAGAATCCTCACAGATGGCTTGATTGACAGGGTTAACTTGTTAACCCATGACCTTAGGGCCGCTCTCCCTGAACAGAAGGCAGAACTAGCTAAAATTGGAGCAATCATACCGAAATCTCTAAAGTCCTTCTCCAAGGCAATCAATAAGATAGCGATGCAAGTGAACACCATCTATATCTCAGTCGATCTAGACATTCTTGATCCCAGCGTAGCGCCTGGCGTTAGTCATCCGGAATCAGGAGGACTCAATATGATTGAGCTTGTTGAACTGTTGAGATCTTGCTTTGCTACTGGCAAGGTAAAGTATGTAGACATTGCAGAGCTAAACCCACTGGTTGATACTACGGGTCGAACCTCCGTTGCTGCCCGAGACGCGGTCAAAGAAATTCTTACAGGCTTTGCTAGTCAGAAGGATTATAAGTAGTAATTGCACATAACTTAATTGACTGAGATGAGCCATCAGAGTGAGCATAGCATAGAAAATACCGTTTCGCACGTCAGTGAGGTCCTTCGAGACCTCGGTTTCGGGGCACATGAGGCAGAGGTAATCATTGCGCTGAACAGATTGGAATCAGCAACCGTGTCGGAACTGTCTCCGGTCACAGGAATCCATCACGCAAATCTCTATACCATACTCGATGGGCTTGTTGGCAGAGGAATCGTTGTAAGCAGTGGGGGTCGACCAAGAGTCTATGGGTTTGCTCCACTTACTCACCTGAAGGACCTTCTTTCAATAAAAGTCAATCAATTGATTGCTGATCTCACGTATTTGCAGAGAAACCGGGAACCCAGTCAGATCGCACAGGCACTTGTCTATACGATACGTGGGATGAGCGAAGTTCATGCCAAGATGCTAAGGATGCTGGGCAATTCAAAAAACCGGATTATGATTGCTGCTCCGAACCTAGCGGAGCTTGGAGATTCTGTTATCGAGGCACTTCAATTGGCATCTAAGCGAAGAGTTGTCATCAGAGCAATTCTCGGTAGCGAGTCCACCACTCATGGGTTCGATATCCAGCAACATATTAGGGATGACACGATGGCAATCAACTTGGTTGTCGATGGTGAGGAAGCCCTGATTTCGATGCCAGACCTGTCCGTTTGTGGGTGGGTCGACAACTCTCTCATCTCACTACAACTCGAGAGCTTTCTCGAGCAGACTTGGAGAACTACCAAGGAAGTTTAACAAATGGCGGATTATGATGTGATTATTGCAGGTGCGGGTACGGGCGGAGCGACAATGGCTTACGCACTGGGAAAGAGGGGCCACTCTATTCTTCTCATTGATAGAAAGCAGAAGGACATGATTGGTTACAAGACATGCGGAGACGCTCTCGGCTCTCACCATCTCAAGGAGTTGGATAACCTTGTAGGCCTCCCAAAGATGCCAAAAGGAATCGTCGAGTACGATGTGGCTGGGATAGACATTATCGCTCCAGATAGAGAACACAGACTCAGAATGGCTGGACCCACAACCAGTGGTTTCTCATTTAACCGATTGAAGTTGGGACAGTGGATGCTCTCAATTGCAGAAGAAGCTGGCGCAACCGTCATGGCTTCCACACGAGTGAAGCGGCTAATGTTTGAGGGGGGCAAGGTTTCTGGTGTTAGGATCACTGAAGAGGGTTCTGACTCTGATCAGGAGCTGACCGCAAAGATTGTTGTGGATGCTACCGGCGCAGTTGGAATGCTCCGTCGTCAACTTCCTGAGTCTTCGCCTGTAGAACGGACAATAGCAAAGGAGGACTTCATGGTTGCCGTTCGCGATATCTATGAGACCCCCGAGCACACCTTTGAAACCCCGGACATCCTTGACATATATTGGGAGCAAAAACAAACGCTGGGTGGGTACATTTGGGTTTTCCCACAAGGCCCCAATAGGGTCAATGTCGGCTGCGGCTTAATGACGATTCCAGGTCACAAAAAGCCCCAGGACATATTCAACAACTTTGTCCGGAAGAATTGGGACTTCATGAAGACCAAGCTGGTTGAAATTCATTCAGGCGGTGGAATCGCTCCAGTGCGCCGGCCAATTGACACACTTGTCGATGACAACTTCATGCTCGTCGGTGATTCGGGAGCACAGGTCAACCCAATCCACGGCGGCGGTATAGGCTCATCCATGCTTGGTGGTGCGCAAGCCGGGATTACTGCCTCCGAGGCGATTGAGCAGAACGACACTTCAATCAATGCCCTATGGCCGTACAACCCGAGGTACATGGAGAGCTATGGAATCAAGCAAGCATCTCTTGATGTCTTCAGGTGGTTCCTTCTGAACATTACAAACGAAGATATCAACTTCGCTTTCAAGAAACAGATAGTAAAGGCGAACGACTTACTCACCACAAGCATGACCGGAAAGATGTCAATGGGGTCCGGAGAGAAGTTCAAACGTCTGATATCAGGTGCCGGAAAGGTTCCCTTGCTCATGAGAATCAACAAGATTGCGAAGATTATGGAGGATGTCAAAGCCGTCTATGCAGCATATCCTGACTCTCCAAAGGGTCTTCAAGACTGGAAAGCACGGCTTGTTCCAATCTACGATGCTGCCAAGAAGGCATAGAACATGCGAAGGGTGGGCTCAGCTGCGGGGATTGACCTCTTCGCTCCAGCTGATGCCTACTTCTCATATTTCAACAGCCCATATGTGGGTCACAAGCAAGGTGCCTCGATCGACATCTATCCGCGCCACGAGGAATGGGGCGGTCCTGCTTACTCTCCAATCGCAGGTCAAGTCATTCGCATCAAGAAGATGAGAATGGGTAAGGAGAGGATTTTCCCTTCCGATGAGGCAGACTTTGGCATAGCCATTGCTCCAGAAGGGTCCACTGATATTGCACGCATCTTGCATTGCGTCCCAGAAATCAATGAGGGAACGACAGTTGAAGCTGGGCAACGATTGGGGTCTCTTCTTCGCTCACGCTATTTCAACTACTGGACTGGGCCTCACTATCATATAGAGATAATGAATGCTCGCGATTTCAGCAGAGCTACTAAGTCATATCCTCTTAATGTCGAACTGAACTCCGTACAACAGGTACAACAGGAGAGCGCCTCTGAACTCGAATGCTTGATCACAAGAGTTACTGATGATGTCATTATGGCAGCCACAGATGACTCACCGTTAGCCATTTCCGGAGACCTCGTCGGGCACGTGGCTTACTGTGGGAGCGATAGAAGATATGGTATTCTGGATGCCGGAGTCCCCCATTACAGCCATGGCGGTATTCTGGGTCTTGCCCAAACCATTGAGGAAAGCGCGGTCACCGCGTGGGGCACCGACATCGGATACGCCGTAGCGAACTTGGATAGCCGCCTTCCCTTCAAGAGAGGAGCGCCTGTCCAGCCAGTTTTCGAAGGTGAAATCATAAGGGGAGTCTCATGTTTTGCATTCACGAGCAAACAAACAGTGAAGGGAGTTCCGCCGGTCATAATGATTCCTCAACAATATGGCGGGTTCTCCGGAAAGTTCGCGGAAGGGGATGTGGGTGTCCTTTCCTTCAAACACCCAAACGACATCGTTAAAGAGCAATAAAATGCCATGATACAAGATTGCTTTGGTCGACTTGGTACGCCTTTCATTGGGCACTGCAATAGAAGTGGGGCTGGAGGAAGGAGCAAACGATCCGAATTTCACCACTGCATTCATTATGACTCATAGCGAAAACAAGTGTTCCGCAAATTGTGCATTCTGTCCTCAGGCACAAGACAGTAGTTCATCCCCTCACATGCTGTCGAGGATTGGGTGGCCCGAGTACAAGCTTGATGATTTCATTCATCATCTGCGGCCGGGATTGAACTTCAGAAGAGCATGTATACAATGCTTGAACTATCCAACAGTTGTGGATGATGTTGAGGAGATACTCGCGGCTGTCAGGACCAAAGTAAAATTGCCTGTATCCATTTGCATTCATCCAGTAAGTTTGGGAGAGATGAAGCGCCTGCAAAAGGCTGGAGCGCAGAAGATTGGGATTGCTATGGATGCTTGTACTCCCGAGCTATTTGAAAAGATCAAGGGTGCAGGTCGTAGAGGACCATACCGATGGGACTACCATCTTGAAGCCATGCAGCAGGCGCTGAAAGCGTTCGGCGCCGGGAATGTCACCACTCATCTTATCGTTGGTTTAGGTGAAACAGAAGCGGAAGCAGCTGATTTCATCGTCAAGATGTATGAAATGGGGATAACCGTGGGATTATTCGCGTTTACAGCAATTCGAGGCACTGCACTGGAAGAAACGAGTCAGCCTGCTCTAGAGTCCTATAGACGTTTGCAGGTTCTGAGGTATCTTATCGCAAACAAATTGATTGACCGTGAAGGGGTTTCCGCAGATGAGAAGGGGAAACTTGAGTTGAAAAGTGATGCCGCATGGCTCAGGGAAACCTTATCATCAGGCGAGGCGTTTAGAGTGACAGGGTGCAGTGGCTGCAATCGACCCTACTACAACGAAAGGCCTCGCGGGCCAATGTACAATTACCCTAGACCCCTTTCAGAGGATGAAGTACACATAGCTCTCGCAGAGGCAGGACTCGTGAATCGCGATGGAAGAGTTTAGGTTCCTGGAACTATGCGTCTACAATGCCTACGAGAACATGGCTGTTGATGAAGCAATTACGCTGGCCATAAAAGAGAGAAAGGCGCCTCCCACCCTGCGCCTATACAGATGGCGACCCTCTGCAGTATCCATTGGAACATTTCAGGGCATGATAGATGAAGTTGACCTCAAGTATTGCAGACTAAACAAGATCGACTACATCCGAAGGATCACAGGAGGTGGAGCGGTATACCACGATTTCGAAGGGGAAGTGACTTACAGTCTTATCGTTCCCAAGGGCCATCGCTTGGCTCCGCCTGATATTCTGAAGTCCTATAGAATAATCTGCGGAGGAATCATTGAGGCCCTTAAACATCTGAAAATAAAGTCCAAATTTCGACCGATAAACGATGTAGTGACCAGCGGAAAGAAAATCTCTGGCAATGCTCAGACGCGACGTAATTCGTGTGTATTGCAGCACGGAACGACTCTTCTCGACTTAGATGTTGAAGTGATGTTCTCTACACTAAAGGTTCCCAAGGAAAAGATTTCCGATAAGATGATCCAAGATGTGAAGAAGAGCGTGACTTCCATTAGGGAAGTCCTGGGTAGGCATGTTGAAGTGAACGAGCTCGGAAACGCGCTTGAAGCCGGGTTCTCAAAAGCGCTGAAGATCGACCTAGTTCCGGGTGCTCTTATGGCGAGAGAGTGGTCTGATGCTCAGAGGCTGATGAAAGAGAAATACTCAACCACGAAATGGAACCTCTCGAGGTAGAATATCATGGGCGATAGCATATACAAAGTTCCGGGTGGAAAGCTTCTGAAGATCAAGCTTACTCCATCAGAAGGTCGGATTCGTGCCATAGTCATTAAGGGGGACTTTTTCCTTCATCCTGAAGAAGCACTGGTAGCTCTTGAAGAGTTCCTTGCCGGGAAAGAGCTTGATGAGGCCACACTGGCTGCTGACATTCAAGACTTCTTAGATGATGCTGGTGCCACGCTAGTGGGAGCCAGCGCTGCTGATATAGCTAAGACTATCTTTATGGCAATGTGAATGAGTAGTATACTCTATTGGTTACCTTCAGTCTGATTGTTTGATGTTTTTCTGGCCTGACTCACTTGAACAAGAAGAACACTGAGTGCAATAAGTGAGAGTGCAATCCAGTCGAGAATGGTAGGGATCTCTCCCAAAAAGATGACGGAGAGAATGATTATTTGAGGCATCATTGTGCTTTGAATCAAGGACATGTCAACCGCTCTGATATACTGCATGGCCTTATTCCAGAGTGTGAACGCAAGAGCCGTGTTCACTACGCTCAGCCAGATGATGTAGGTCCAAGAGGTCAGTGGTAAGGTTGGAACTCCTTCGGTCACGAAACCCCAGATTAGGAGAATTGCGGCACCAAATGCCATACTTGTTCCAGTTATAACGAGTGCCGGAGCCGTTCTATTGCGATTGATTGCTCTGCCAACAACTGCGGAAAGCGAGTTGGCTAACAATCCGACTACAGTCACAAGGAGACCAACGAGCGCCACTTCTCCTAGGTCTTTGGGATAGAAGTAAGCCATAATCCCAACAACCCCTAGCAGAATGAATCCAATCTGATCAAGTGAGGGTTTCTCCCCAAGTAGGCCCACAGAAAGGAAGAGCACAACTATGGGTGTAAGGTTTAGAATCAACGACACCGCAATTGCTGGGAGAAGACTGAGGGCTATGAACTGTGTTCCCTGTGTAACAGCAACGAAGATAATTCCATAGCCCGCCACTGCAATCCACCATCTTCTGCGCTGCATCCTGGCAGCGCTGCGGGATCCCTTATTCGCGAGAATTAATCCAAGCAGAATTGCGGCCGCTAAGCCGTACCTAAGGCCAGCAAACGTGACAGGGGGTATCTCTTCCAGACCGAATTTGATGATGACCCATGAGGACGCCCAGAGTGCAGTGACCACTAGGGCAAGAAGAACCGCCATTAGATATGTGCGAAATGAAGAGCGAGTTTCAATTTCATTCTCTTCTTCTTGCAAGCATTCACCACACCCCGGACTTCTTGAGTCGTGTGAGAGCAAGCCTTATCATAGACATCAACTTATTGCCGTCCTGTGACGGGTGTTTAAAAGTGATTCAAGCAAAGGTTCTGATTAGTACAGAGGACTACTACACATGCGACATCACACGGACTATACCCGTGAGAGTAAGCATTACCACAATTAACGGTCCAGTTGGTTTTGGCATAATCGAAGCATTGGCCGGCGGAGAGGAATCACTCAAGCAGTATGTGTTTGCCATGAAGGCATCTCCCAGTGTGGTTGAGATTGAAATCACATATCAATCACCCACTATCTATTGGACTCGTGTTGTTATTCACCCGGATACTCCGTCAATCTATGAAACAGTTCTTGAGAGCTCGTGTATGACACGTCTTCCTGTTATCATTGAGAGAGGGGTTCAAGAACACACAATTCTTGCGCCATCCAGAGAGGCTTTTCGAGATATGCTGGATTCGTTGAAGGCTCGCTTCTCCCAAGTACGATTGAGGCATGTACGCTCATTCGCTTCAGATCTTCCTAAACACAACCTTACAGTGAAACAGATGGAAGCGATGATTATAGCATTCAGCTCCGGATACTACGACATTCCAAGAAGGATAACTATGACCGAGATGTCGGAACGCCTCGGGATTAGGCGGGTCGCAATGCAGGAGCGGCTTAGGAGAGCGGAGCGGACAATCATGACTGATTTCGTTGAAGGCTCAATTGTTTACTAGTGCGAAGACCTCACGCAGATTCGAAGTGTCATTGCTTTGGGCATTCATACCAATCGGAATTTTCTTCCGAAGCGACATCGCCTTTAGCTATCCAGATGATCTGTAAATACCTGATTCATCTGAAGAATCAGGTTGTCCAGAGCACTGCCAGGTTCGAGGACGGCTCCATTCAAGAGATTGGTATCTCTCCCGAGATTGTAGCCAAAGGGATTAGTGGTATCTGGAATGTTCTGATAGGTTCCTTCAAGAAGTATCATGTATCCAACGCCACTCTGAATCGTAAGCAGTTGAATCCATGTGCCATCATTATATAGGATGTCCAAGCCAAATCCCATTATGCCAAGGTCTGTAACATCGTAGATTGAAACTTGAGATTCAGTTGTGTTCTCTAGACCTCCATAGAGTGCCTGGTTGATTGCTTCCACTTCTGAAACTGAAGCGTAAAACTCCTCTTCATACAAGGATAAATTATACGGGCCCTCAGAATCATCCAAGAGTGTTGTCCTCACCAACCATGTTCCGCCCTCCTGAGGAATGAATACGGCATCCATAAGCTCCGGGTAGACTATGTCAGAGCTATTCCCGAGTATGGCCATGGCAAGGATGTCACTTGATTTGTTCACCATGTAATCTGCTAATGAAATCCCAAACCGTCCGTTATTCTCGTTATTAGCTGGAGGATTATGGACTAGTATGTACGAAAAGATAACGGCAGAAAGAATCCCGCAAGCGACAATTGCTGCTGCAATGTGTTTAGTGTTCATCAGGCTATCAACCCATCTCTACTGACACAATGGGGAGAGAACCCTATTCTCTTTTTGCTATCAAGCATAGTGTATTGCTCGAATGAAACCAACTCAAGCTCGCGTTGCTAAGCAAGGCCGGGGCGTGGACAACAGTGAAATACCCGCAGTGCCACCCCGGGTGCAGAGGGATTGGCAATGAACGCTTACTTCATGATTGTCTTGATTTCCTTCGTCCTGTTCTTCGTGGTCTGGGGACTAGGATGGTTTCTGGAACGGCTATCACATCTTACACTCCAAACAACGCGGAATCCCGGCTCACGAGCATGGTACCTTCTTGTTGGACCGGGTGTAGCCCTGCACGAGTCCTCGCATGCACTTGGATGCGTCTTCACACGAACCCCGATTGTCGAGTTCAAACCAATTAACGTGTCAGTTCAAGGAGATCAAGTTGTGCTCGGTTACGTGCGGTATCAGAATCCACCGAGCCATTTCAAACGTGCAATCATCAATCTTGCACCTGTGGGAGTATCGCTTATTCTCCTGACTACATTCGCATTAGCTGCAACATATTTGGCGCCAGAATACACTGGTATTGGCGGTGAAGCCCTTAGCCTGCTATTTGGCCTGATTTCCCTCAAAACTGACCCAGGCCTTCTTGCGAACCCTGCCTTGCCGGTCATCCAGATTGCAGACTTTGTCTACAGCTTCTTCACAGCAATCGCAGGTCTCACAGTTATCAGCCCTGTATTCTGGATCATTGCATTTTTTGCTATGACAATCATGTTCAGCAACGCTCCATCAGATGTCGATATCAAAAATGCATCTGTTGGATTGAAGGCCATCATCATCTTCAACGTGATCTGGCTCAGCTTGGCAGCTGTATTTCCCGAAGTGGGCTGGCTCCTCCCCGGATTATTCGAGCTGCTCGCGATGCTATTTGCCCTTATGCTGGGTTTCGCAATTGTTGCATATGGCTTCTTCATAATGATAACAGGGATGTCACACCTCAAGACACCATTCAACATCATTCCATTCATAGCATGCATCGCAACAGGAGCGGTAATGTCATACTGCAATGTTGGCACTCCGGCTTTCCAAACTGTTGTGTCACTCATAATCCTTGCAGTTGTGATGCTGCCTTTGCTATATACGAAAGCATTCAGAGTGGGACGAAACTAAGGCGCGCACGCGAGAATGCATGGTTCTTTAGTCATCTCACTGTAATACGTGATGTCATATTCCAGCCCTCGCACTCATACACGGTTATCAGATATGACCAAGATTGAGATTGTCCGACGGCCTTCGCTGATTAGCCCGCGTCATTTGCTCAGGTATATCTTCTTCACAGAGATGCAGGCTGAGCAAGCCGCCAAGATACTCAATGAGATTGTCAAAGCGGATGGCGTTGTGCCAGATTCTGACTGGGGGCGGTTTGTATACACTAGCAGAGGTCTCTATGTCAAGGTCATGAGAAAACTCCGTGATGTGGGTCTAGTAGAGAAACGAATGGGTGAGTACAGACTGGTCAAGGACTTTTCAAGCGCGCTTGAAAAGATGGCAAAGTACTGGGCTGATATAGTCAGCTCCTTCAATGAAGGTGACAGGTCGATATCATTCTAAAGAGATTCAAGCCCTAGTCCAGAGAAACTTCTCCTTCCTCGAATTTGATTTCTTTCAATGTCGAGATTGCTTTCTCGCCCGTTATCTTTAGCACGCCAAGCTTCTCAAGTTCTCTCGCGTGCTTTGTGGCCAATCCCACTGGTACTCCTAATGACTTACCGAGTTCAGTAAATGTGACTGAGCCAACTTCGTCCACCAGAAGCAGAACTTTTGTGTTTGCCTCCATGCCAAGCACCTTAATGTAGCGCTTGGTTCGTTCATCGGAAAGGTCTCTCATCTCGAGGGCGATATCTCTTTCTTTCTCCATCAAGCGAGTTGCCTTTTCAAAAGCCTCGCTTTGCATCTCAATGATGCGTACTTGCTCTTGCGATTCTTTCAGCTCATTCTCGTAATCGTAAACACTTTGCTCCAGGTCTTTTACTCGTTTGATCTTGTCAGAAATGGATTTCAGCTCATCACTATGCTTCTTAGCAGTCGCTTCCGCGGCTTCCTTGTCTTTCAGTGTGGTTTCCAAATCCCTCTCAAGATCCTTGACCCTCGTAGATATAGCGTCTGCTTCTTCACGCTTTTCTTTGAGAGTCTTTTCAAGTAACTCGGTCTTTGATACCAGTGCCTCGATTTCTGCAACTGACTTTACTGGGGCTTTCTTTGCTGCTTCGGCTTCAGACTTGTAGACTTCCACTTCGCTCTGAGATTCGCCCAGCTGAAGCTTTATTTCTGTTGTTTCTGCTCTTGCAGCTTGCGTTTCCCGTCCTCTCTCGTCAATGATAGCTTCTTTCTTTAGCAGCTCATCTTTCAGAGCTATAACCTGCGCACCAAGGTCAGAAATCTTCCGATTGAACTCTCCGATTGCCGCGTCGGCAGTAGCCGTATCATCAATACTGCCCTGAAGCTTCCTAATACTCGCTTCCAGATTGACTATTTCAGCCTTCTTATCTACTAGTTCTCCTCGTTGAGATGCAGTTTCCTCTTCAAGGCTTTCCATGAAGGAGCGAACTACATTCTGCTGCTCCACTATTGTTGACCTAAGGTCCATCTCAGATTCCCGAACTCTGGATGCAAAGTTTTTGAATCGCTCCTGTGTTTGCTCCACAATCCTGTCTACGAGGTCTTTCTCAAGCGCAGCGAATTCACTATCCACAATATCAACGAAGGTTGATTCAATGAAGCTTTTGAAGAATTTCATCCGGAGCCTTTCGACCATCTCTTCGGAGATAGCTGATTTGAGATCAACAACCTTTCCTCTGAATGTCAGCAGCTGAGCTGCGAAAACACCAACCACTCCTCGCTGTAGAGATGTGATATCTGCTCTTAGTTGCTCCAATTTCAACAGAAGAGCGTCAAAACCAGCCACGGCTTCGCCATCTTCCGCGAAACCGGGTTTAGGAGGCGGGGATTCAAGTCCCTCGACGAACTCTAGAGCCGTGGCGGCAGCACTGATTATATCCTCACTCGTTTCCATAGGAAGGATTGGCTTGCCTGATTCATCCACGCCCTCTGCAAACGCATAAATTTCTGAGTCGGAAACAGATGCGCCGCGCAATGCGTTTTCCAGGGCGGACTTCTCCTTTTCACTCAGCTTGTCTTTTCGTGACATTTCATTCCCTCGAGGAGCAGACAATTGCACACAGACTCCGATAGGTATAAGCTTTGTGCGAACCACCCCCCACCTTGCCCGAAAACAAGTTTGGATATCACTTCGTGCACTTGACTTCG
>Ga0209986_10001228_pt1 | contig 24768 bp, 17 predicted proteins | sample BlataG_FD_183168 | JGI IMG/M metagenome (GOLD analysis project Ga0209986, IMG submission 183168) | Deep subsurface microbial communities from Black Sea to uncover new lineages of life (NeLLi) - Black_00105 metaG (SPAdes) (version 2) | ecosystem: Environmental > Aquatic > Marine > Oceanic >... | reverse complement strand
GGAGAGGCTGTAGGCCAACTGGTCCAAGCGGAAGCCCACCAGTCGCGTGTCGAAGAAAGACAGGGCCTCAACTGCCTTGCGGCGGATGCGGGCCTCCTCCTGGCGGAAACTGGGCAGGCGCAGGATGCTTTCCATCAGTCCGACCCGGCCCCGTGAGTGTTGAGCCACCATCACGTTCTCCAGGACGGTCATGTTGGTGAAGATGCGCAGGGTCTGGAAAGTGCGGGCGATGCCCCGGGCGGTGATCTGGTGCGGTTGCAGGCCCGCCAGGCTTTGCCCCTCAAAGGAGACGTCGCCTCCATCGGGGGGATAGAGGCCGGTGATGAGATTGAAGACCGTGGTTTTGCCGGCCCCGTTCGGCCCGATGAGACTGACAATCTCACCCGGCTCAACGCACAGGTTCAGACCATCCACGGCCGTCAGGCCGCCGAAGTGTTTGGTCAGGCCCCGCATCTCTAGCAACGGCATGATATGGCCTCCGTTTGCATCAAAGCCTCTGTACCCATCTCTGTCCAAACAATCCCTGAGGACGGTAGTTCATCATAAGCACCAGGAGGACTCCGAAGATCAACATGCGGGTGACACTGGGTTCCTCGACCAGGCGTGTCTCCCAAACGAAGGCTAGAGTATAAAGCCCGGGCACCAGCAATACGTATTGAGCCGTACCCTTGAGACGAAGAACCCCCAGCAGCAGGAACAGCGCCAGCACGAAAGCCGCATTGCCTATGCCTCGGCTGTCACGGGGGAACAACATCCACCAGTTGAGAGCCCTCATCAATGGCGCGAATGTGGATCGGGCCACGCTGAGTTTCAGCTCAGGCTGCAGGAACCATTCCGGTCGCAGGGCGGTAAGCGTGACCTTGAGAGCCATCCCCAGAACACCCACACCCCCCAGCAGGGCCAGACCCCGCATTTTCGCTCGCCGTGAGAGGCCCATTACGCCCAGGATGAGGGCACCGTAGAACATGAGCCGGGCCACCTCGGGGCTGCGCAGCAATTCGGGCAGGATAGACAGGATCAGTGCCCCGCTGACCGGCCCCCAGATGCTGCCCACCCCGCCCAGCACGACCATCGAGTACAGGATAATGAGGATAGTCACGTCGAAGTTAGAGGGAAACACCGCTCCCTGCCAGGCGGCGAAGAGCACGCCAGCAGTCCCGGCGATAGATGCTCCTACCGAGAAGGCCAGCAATTTCAGCCGACGGGTATCCACGCCCATGGTCTGGGCCGCCAGTTCGTCCTCTCGAATGGCCCGCCAGGCCCGCCCGATGCGCGAGCGGTCGAGATGAAAGACGACCAGAAAGACCAGGGCGACGAAGAGCAGGATCAGATAATAATACCCGCTGACCGTCTCCACGGTGTAGCCAAGGATGCGGATGTCGTCAATGTTGATGATGCCGTTCGGCCCGCCGGTGATGTTCAATGGCTTCTCCAGGTGCAGGAATGGTAGGCGGACCCTATTCAGGTTGAGGAGGAGCAAACCGGCGATTTGCCCGAAGCCCAGGGTGACGATAGCCAGGTAGTCGCCCCGTAGACGCATGGACGGAGAACCCAATAAGAAACCGAAGAGAGCGGTGATCAGGATGACCAGGGGCAAAACCAGCCAGAAAGGCCGGTGCTGGTGAAACTGGGGTGAGGCCAGGAGCGCGTAAGTGTAGGCGCCCAGGCCATAGAAGGCCACGTAGCCCAGATCCAGGAGCCCGGCAAACCCAGCCACCACGTTCAGTCCCAGGGAGAGCATGATGTATAGGCCCGTCAGGCCAGCCACGCGCATGTGATAGGGATTGTGCACGAATAGGGGCAGGGTGCTGGCTACAGCCAGCGCAACCAATAACTTCAGACGAGTGTCCACACCCTTCCAGGCTCGTCGTAGCCGGAAGGACAGCCCGCCCGCGGCCTCTGCCTCCCTCAGGCGCGCCTCTTCCCGCGCCGCCCATTCATCTTTGCCGAATTGTTCCCAGTCTGGCTTGGTTGACATTTCCCGTTTTCCCAAGGTAAGGGCTCACACCTTCTCTTGCACCTTAACCCCCAACAGACCTCTGGGCCGGAAAAGAAGGATTAGGATCAAAACACAGAAAACGATGAGATCTTTATACCTGGGTGAGATGAAGCCGACACCGATGCTCTCGATGATGCCCAGAAGAAACCCGCCCAGCATGGCCCCGGGGATATTGCCGATGCCGCCACAGACTGCGGCGGTGAAACCTTTGAGACCGGCAGTGAAGCCCATGAAATGATAAATCTGGGTGAACAACAGCCCCACTAACACCCCAGCCGCCCCGCCCAGAGCCGAGCCGATAAAGAACGTGACCACGATGACGCGGTCCACGTCAATGCCCATCATGGCTGCCGCCTCTCGGTCCTGAGCTGTGGCTCGCATGGCTTTACCCAGCCGGGTCTTCTGCACCAGGTGGTGCAAGATCAGCATGAGGAGCACAGCCACAACGATGACCAGGATGCGGGTGAAGGAGATGGTGGCTCCGAAGATGGATATCCCCCAGGTGCGGGGGATGAGCAACCCGGTGCGGTATGCCCTGTAGCGGGCGCTCATGGTGAGCAGCACGGCGTTCTGCAAGAAAAAGGATACGCCCAGGGCGCTGATGAGCGGAGCGATGCGGGGGGCCTCACGCAAGGGCCGATAGGCAAACCATTCGATGACGACGCCCAGAAACCCACAACCCAGCATGGCTGCCATCAGCATGAGAAGGATGATGACAGAAGCAGGAAGCAGCAGGGTGTTCCCAGGTACCAAAAGGGCGAAAACTCCCCAACCGATGAAGGCGCCGATCATGTAGACCTCACCGTGGGCAAAGTTCAGCAGTTGCAGGATGCCGTAGACCATGGAATAGCCCAGGGCAATGAGAGCGTAGACACTACCCAGAGTGAGCCCGTTAACCAATTGTTGTGGCAATTGCCTGAGGAGCATATCCATAGGCCGTTTTCCCATCACTGATCCGATGTTTGTCAGGCGGGGGCCTTGCCCCCGCCTGACAGGACCAAAGCTCTCATTCCATCTCCACCTTCTTGACCAGCTCAAAGTGATCCTCGACTACTTTGAAGATGTAGAAGGCAGCTCCGGTGGCGTCACCCTTTTCGTTGAAGGTGACCTTGAAGCCCAGGATGCCGAGGCGATCCCTGGTGGCCTTCACCTCGCGCAGCACATTCTCTCGGGTGATCTGGCCATCTTCATCAAAAGCCCGTTTGATAGCGTCCAGTAAGATGGCCATGGACTCGTATGTTGGCGGGCCATAGGCTCCAAATTCCCCGTACTGGACCTCATACGCCTTCCATGCTGACTCGGCCTCGGGGATGTAGTGCACGTCGGGCGCGAACTGGGAAACGTAGGCCCCTTCCGTGGCTCCCTCTGCCCCGGCGATGAAGTCGGACGGCGAGAACTGCCCATCGCTGCCCACCAGATGGGCCTTCACTCCCAGTTCCTGCATCTGCTTGGCAATCTGTGCCCCTTGTGCCGCCAACTGGATGGGGATGAACACCACATCCGGCGATTCTGCTTTCACCAGCGTCAACAGGGCCGAGAAATCGCTGTCCTTCTGGCTGATGGACTCGCGTTTGATCCTGGTGACACCTAGCTCCTTCAGCTTCTTCTCAGCTTCCTCCGCCAGCCCCACGCTGTACACCGACTGGTCGTCAATGATGTACACCGACTTGGCTCCCAGGTCCTTGACCATGAAGATGGCATCAGCGGGAGCCTGCACGTCGTCCCTGGGCACCACGCGGAAGAAAGTCTTGTAGCCTTGCTCCGAAAGATCAGACCCGGTGCACGAGGGGCTGATGTAAGCCAGGCTGGCCTTTTCGAATATCTCAGCAGTGGCAGCGCAGTTCTGGCTACTCTCCGGGCCGGCGATGCCATAGATGGTGGAATCGGCAGCCATCCGCTCCGCTACCAACATCGCCTTGGCCGGGTCGAACTCAGTGTCGCCCTCTACCATCTCGACTTCGATCCCGGGGATGCCGCTGGCTTCGTTGAACTGGTCTACAGCCAGCTTGGCCCAGTTGCGCTGCTCCATGCCCACTGAGGCGGCCGGACCGGTCATCACCGTCATCATCCCCACCTTGATGGGCCCTTCGAACGCGGGCTTGGGAGTAGCAGTGGGGGGTGAGAGAGTAGGCGTCGGCTTGGGTTTGGGCGTGGGGGTGGGAGTGGGAGCCGGCGCGCACGCACTTGTCGCCAAAGCAATCAACAGTAAGACAACGACGAAAGTCCAGATACTCTTCCTCATTTTCTTCTTTTTCTCCTTTCGTTTTTGTGTTCATAAGATTTACCCGATGAGCGTCACGTTACATAGTCCATCACCTCCTTGTCACCCTTCGGGACTGGCGGAGGGAGTGAGCCGACCATCCGCGCCACCACGCTAGAAGCTAGTAGGATGACCTGATGATCCCCCTCCCGACCTTCCCCCAAACAAAAACCCTCGTCCCGGTAAGGGACGAGGGCTTCGTAGCCAGAAGCATCCGTGGTGCCACCCTTCTTAGGCCAGCTCCCTGAAACGAAAAAATCCGCCATGACAGCGGATAGGTCGTGAGCCAGCCTCACTCGTTGCAGGTACGGGACAGCCACCATGCTGTCCGATACCCTCAGCCCTGATAACGGTGGCGACTCCGGCTCGGCTTACTTGGGGACTACCCCGTTCGGCCTGCAACTCCCAGGTCCATTCAGCCTTCGCGCTGGCGTCGGGCTCCCACCTACCCCAACTCTCTGGCCCCTCGCTTTAACGCTTACTAGTCCTGTTCCCAGTCTTTGGCGGTGTTTGATTTGTCGTAGAGTATACCATATTCGGGGCAGAATGTCAAATCCAATTTGCCCCCCAACCTCAAGTGAGGAAGAAAAAGGTGGTTGAAAGCAAACTTGACAATCCACCGGATTATGGTATAATGTCGGCATCTTTTAAGGAGGTATGACATGCGCACTGTAAGAATGTTCGTCGCTGGCCTGTTTCGGCTCTGCGATAGCAACGAAGATTACTTGTTGCCTTGTCGTAGTGCGCCTCCTGAAAGGCTGTGGTAAAGTTACCGCAGGCCGTGGGTGCACGCGACACCCACGGCCTTTTTTGTTTCATCCCGACGTTTCTCCGTAAGGCCGTGAGCACTGTCCACGGCCTTGTTCTTTGTCTGCAAGAGGCCACTCAGCCTAGCCTCCCGCAGGTTGCGATTGGCAGTACTTGTGGGCTTGAATGTCCTGTCGAGACACATTTTCACGCCTGGAAAGCGTCCCAACCTGCGGGAGGGTGAGTAGTCAAGGAGAGAGGAGATACACACCATGTCAACATCTATAACCAAGTTCGATTTCAAAACCGCTGTTTCGGACAAGCGCCTGGTTGGTTTGTGGCGCATGTTGACCGGCTTTCGTCTGGCCTACCTGGGGGCCGTGCTCGGCGTGGGCATAGCGGCCGTTCTTCGAACGGGCAATTCGCTACTGCTGCGCTATTTCGTGGACGACGTCCTGGGACAGGGAAGGTTTGATCGCACCTTGCCGCTCGTCGGGTTGGGCTTTGTGGCCCTGGCGTTGGGACAGGGAGCGTTCTCCTTTATCAGTGGCAAGCTGAGCGCGCGGACGGCGGAGGGGATCACCCGGCGTCTGCGGAATTACCTGTACGACCACATTCAGCGGCTGTCGTTCACCTATCACGACCAAACGCAGACCGGCGAGCTGATCCAACGCACCACCTCGGACGTTGACGCGCTGCGCCGATTCTTTGCCGACCAGGCCATCGGCGCGGGGCGCATCATCTTGCTCTTTGCGGTCAACTTCGCGGCTCTGATGAGCCTGAACACGCGACTGGCGCTGCTTTCGGTTGTGGTGGTGCCGTTGATTGTGGTCATGTCGCTCTTCTTCTTCAGAAAGGTCTCGCAGGCGTATGAGGCATTTCAGGAGCAGGAGGCGAAGCTCTCGACCACCTTGCAGGAGAACCTGACCGGGGTGCGGGTGGTCAAGGCCTTTGCCCGACAATCCTACGAGCGGGACAAGTTCGAGCAGGATAACTGGGAGCAGTTCCAGCGTGGCCGGTGGCTGTTGACGCTACACTCCATGTTCTGGCCAAGCTCAGACATCCTGTGTGGCGGCCAGATGCTGGGAGCTTTCGTGGCTGGCGCGTTGATGGCCATCAACGGCACGATTTCGGTGGGCACCTATCTGGCTTCCACCGGGCTGATCATCTGGCTGATCTGGCCCATGCGCAACCTGGGACGGCTGATCGTGCAGATGTCTACCGGGATGGTATCGTATAACCGCGTGGTCAAGCTAATCAGGGAAGAACGCGAACCGCTGGACGAAGGTACTTACAGGCCATCTGGCAACGTGCGGGGGGAGGTCGTCTTCCATGACGTTTGCTTCGAATACGACAACGGGGACAGCGCGGTGCTGAAGGACATCAGTTTCCGGTGTGAGCCGGGGCAGGCCGTGGCCTTGCTCGGTTCGACCGGTTCGGGCAAGACGTCGCTGGTCAATCTGCTGCCCCGTTTCTACGAGTACACCGGCGGCAGCCTGACCCTCGACGGGGTGGAGTTGAAGGAGTACCCACGTCACTTCCTGCGCCAGCAGATCGGCATCGTCGAGCAGGAACCGTTCCTGTTCTCCCGCACCATCCGCGAGAACATCACCTACGGGGTGGGACGGGAGGTCTCCGATGAAGAGGCCGAAGCCGCCGCCCGTGGAGCGGCCATCCACGACGTTATCACTTCGTTTCCCGATGGCTACGACACCCTGGTGGGTGAGAAGGGAGTCACGCTCTCTGGGGGACAGAAACAGCGCGTCGCCATCGCCCGCACGCTGCTGAAAGACCCGCGCATCCTGATCCTGGATGACGCCACGTCGTCGGTTGATACGGAGACCGAGGGCGAGATACGCCAAGCGCTGCGACACCTGATGCAAGGCCGCAGCACGTTCATCATCGCCCACCGCATCCAGAGCGTGATGAACGCCGACTTGATCCTGGTGCTTGACCAGGGGGCGATCGTGCAACGCGGGACGCACGACGAGTTGATGGCACAAGAAGGTATCTACCGTCAAATCTACGACGTGCAGGCCCGCATCGAGGACGAGTTGGAGAAGGAGATTGGAATCAGTCAGGTCCCCGAAGACTTCGGCGAGCGTCGCTCCGCTTACGATCAAGCCGTTTGGGAGACCCTGGAGGTTTTCGAGAAGGAGTTAGTCCATGTCGCACTTTGAATTTGAGGAAGAAGAATTCACGACTGAGTTCAACGGCAGAACCATTCTGCGCATCCTGGCCCAGACCAATCCCCATTGGCCGTGGCTGGTCGGCTTTCTGCTGTCCATCGCATTCGTTTCGCTGCTGGACTCGTACTTCACCTACCTCGGCAAACAGATCGTGGACGAGGGCATCCTGGCAGGCGATAGGGCCGCGCTCACGCGAATCATCACCACCTACGGCCTGTTAATTGTGGTATCGGCTGTGGGGGTCTTCGGCTTTATCTACCTGGTCGGCGTCCTGGGGGAGCGCATCCGGTACGATCTGCGAAAGAAGATGTTCGACAATTTGCAGCAGTTGTCGTTCTCCTACTTCGACCGGACGCCGGTGGGGTGGATCATGTCGCGCGTCACCTCCGATTCGGGCCGCATCGCCGAGTTAGTGACCTGGGGGCTGCTGGACGTCACCTGGGCGGTGACGAGCATCGCCACGGCGGTCTGCTTTATGCTGACCATCAACTGGCGGCTGGCCCTGATCGTGTTCGCCGTCATCCCGGTGCTGGTGGTCGTGGCGGCCCTGTTCAAGAAGAAGATCATCGTGGAGTACCGGCTGGTGCGCAAGATTAACTCCAGGATCACGGGAGCCTACAACGAGAACATCCAGGGCGTGCGCGTGGTGAAAGCCCTCTGTCGGGAGGAGGAGAACCTGCGCGAGTTCGGCGAGCTTACGGGCGAGATGTACCGCGCGTCCTACCGGGCGGCCTGGCTCTCGGCGCTGTTTCTGCCGATGGTGCAGTTGATCAGCGCAGTGGCGTTGGGCAGCATCGCCTGGTACGGCGGCCTGCAGGTCCAGGTGGGCAGCATGACCATCGGCGGCATCGGGGCTTTCGTCTCGTACATCACATTTATGCTCTGGCCTGTCCAGGACATGGCTCGTGTGTACGCCGAAATGCAGCACGCGATTGCCTCGGCCGAGCGTGTCTTTTCACTGATTGACGCCGTGCCCGAGGTGACCGACCGGCCCGGCGCGATTGATCCGGGCACCATCCAGGGCGACATCGAGTTTGACCACGTGGACTTCTACTACGAAGAGGACAAGCCGGTGCTACAGGACTTCACGCTGAAGGCGAGGCGCGGCGAGACAATCGCGCTGGTGGGGCCGACGGGCGGGGGTAAGTCCACCATCGTCAACCTGGTGTGTCGCTTCTACAAGCCCCAGGCGGGCGTGATACGCATCGGTGGGCGGGATTACACCGAGCTATCACTGCACGCCATCCAGTCGCGCATCGGCGTGGTGCTGCAGACACCGCACCTGTTCTCCGGCACGATCCGCGAGAACATCCGCTACGGGCAGTTGGACGCCACGGATGAGGAGATCGAGGAGGCAGCAAAACTGGCCGGTGCCCATGACTTCATCGTCACGTTGGAAAAGGGCTACGACGAGGAGGTGGGCGAAGGCGGCGTGCTGCTTTCGGTCGGGCAGAAGCAACTGGTCAGCCTGGCGCGGGCGATCCTGGCGCAGCCGGAGATCTTTGTCATGGATGAGGCGACCAGTTCGGTGGACACGCTGACCGAAGTGCTGATCCAGCAGGGGATGGAGGCGCTGATGAGGGATCGCACCAGTTTCGTCATCGCCCACCGCCTCTCGACGATCAGGCGGGCGGACCGGATTCTGGTCATCGAGGACGGGCGCATCGCCGAAATGGGCACCCACGCCGAACTACTGCGCGCCCAGGGCCACTACTACCGGCTGTACACCAAGCAGTTCAGGCGCGAGTTGGAGCAGGAGTACGATGTCTTCAAATGACGCCCAACTCCTTGCCCACCTTCTCGAAGGCCTCCAGCCCCTTGTCCAGGTCGTCCCGGCTGTGGGCGGCCGTATTCATAACGCGGATACGGGCCTGTCCACGGGGCACGGTGGGGTAGCCCAGGGCCATAGCGAAGACCCCCTCCTCGAAAAGGCGCGCCGAGAACTGCATGGCTACCGGAGCCTCGCCCAGCATAACAGGCACGATAGGCGTTTCTGTCCTGCCGGTGTCGAACCCCAGGCCCTTCATCTCGGCTTTGAAGTAGCGGGTGTTCTCCCACAGCTTGTCCACCAGCTCGGTGGACTCCTCCAACAAGTCAATGGCCGCCAGGCAAGCGGCGGTGTCGGCAGGGGTGGTGGCGCTGGAGAAGAGGAAGGGGCGGCCCCTCTGGCGCAGGTAGTCAATGATGATCTTCTTTCCGGACAGCGACCCCCCGACCACGCCGAAGGCCTTGGAGAGCGTCCCCATCTCTACGTCAAACTTCCCGTGCAGGACGAAGTGGTCAACGATGCCCCGCCCGCCCCGGCCCAGCACCCCCTCGCCGTGGGCATCATCAACCATGGTCATCACGCCGTACCTCTCGGCGACCTCGTACAGCTTGTCCAGGGGGGCAATGTCGCCGTCCATGCTGAACACCCCGTCGGTGACCAGCAGGCCGCGGCGGGACTGGCCGATGTTCTCCTTGATCTTGCGCTCGGCGTCCTCAGGGTCGCAGTGCTCGTAGACGACGATCGTGGCCCTCGACAGCCGGCAGCCGTCAATGATGGAGGCATGGTTCAGTCGGTCGGAGAAGACCACGTCCTCCCGGCCCACCAGGGCGGCGATGGCCACCTGGTTGGCAACGAAACCGCCCTGCACGTACATCGAGGCCTCCACCCCCTTGAACTCGGCCATGCGTCGCTCCAGCTCCAGGTGCAACTGCTGGGTGCCGGCAATGGTGCGCACCGCCCCCGGGCCGACGCCCCACTCATCAATGGCTTTCCTAGCAGCTTCCTTCAGCTTGGGGTGGTTGGCCAAGCCTAAATAGTTGTTGGTGCAGAAGTTGAGCACCCTCTTGCCATCCACCACCATCCAGGCACCCACAGGCGATTCCATGGTGCGGATGTTGATGAACAGCCCCTGCTCTTTCAGGTTGGCCACATCTTCGGTGATGAAAGCCAGTTTGTCGGTCATGGTTCTTGTCCTCCTTGACATATTCTCTCCAGACTTCCGAAGTCTCAGAGACTTGGGAAGTCTTGACTACAAGCGACGGATCACGGCAGGTCAGGCAGGCCCATGAACCGCCCCAAGGCAGCCCCCGCCTCCTCCAGAGCTTCCAGCTCGTCAACAATATTTAGGCTGATTCCCAGACGGGAAGTGATGGGCTCCAAAAGACTGTAGGCCTCTTCCTTCTTGACCCATATCTCGGACGCCAGCCATTTCAGTCTCTCGGCCAGAGCTAAAAATCGCTCGGGGAACTCTTCCAGGTGGGTTCCAGGGGAGGCCAGGTTGGTGCCGAAAATGAAACCCGATACGTGGTCCACCGTCATCGTCAGGTAGGGGTAGTACGGCCTTTCGCCTCTCTTCTCCTGCACAGCGGAGGGCGAGAGGAAGAAGTCCATCTCCCAGATTGCCTGGATAAGCGGGGCCGCCTTCTTGAGCCTGGCCAGACGAAGCTCGTCCATGGGCATGGTCACGAGCTCTTCCTCCTCCAGGGGGGCAGGCTCCAAACAGGCATCTCTCCAGGAGAGGCCCTTCTCCGTTTCTTCCGGCACCCTGACCAACCAGAGCTCCTCCTGAGGTGGATCGAAGAGAGCGGGGTCTTCCCGAAAGCGGAGACAGACCTCTCTCGCCTGTTGCAGGGCCAGGGTGAGAAACCTGGCTTCGTCGGCCGTCAGGTACCAGGGATGGTATGCCGGACGATAGCTGCGGAACAGCGGCCATGCGGTTCTCCCCCGGAACTTCAGACCCAGGCTTTTGATCACCTGGCGATCCTCTTTTGTCAGCTCTTCTCTGCTGCCGAAGGAGGCCATCAGGCACTTCTGCATCAGCATTGTTTCCAGGGCTTCGGCAGAGACCAGCGGTGGCTCGGATGCGACTTGCATGTAACTCTCCAACCCCTCGCTGCCCAGGTACAGGGCCAGGGCATACATCTCCCCCAAAGCGCCCATGATGCAGCAGTAGCCGATCTCCCCGCTGACCGGATCCCGGACCCCGAAGACATCCGAATCGTACATCCAGGTCCAGGCCTCGATCTCTTTGAACTCCAGCGCCGCCTGGTAGAGGGCCTTCCAGTCGGCTTTGGTTGGTACGGTTTCTTTCATGGTTCTAGACGTCCTTGCCAGACAAGGCACCGCTCTGCAAGGGCCTGCAATCGCCTGGAGCGCAGCAGACCAGCGGACCCTCCTGGCATTGAGGCCAACCATCCGATTATCCGCTTCTTATCCGTTGCCCCAGCTTCTCCAGCATGTCGGCGGTCATGGCTGCCAGGTCGTAGCTCGGCTCCCAGCCCCACTCCTCACGGGCAGCGCTGTCGTCAATGGTCCTGGGCCAGGAGTCGGCGATGGCCTGCCTGAAGTCGGGCTTGTATTCGCTGGTGAACTCGGGAATGTGCTTCTTGATTTCCGCCACCAACTCGGCGGGGGAGAAGCTCATGGCTGCCAGATTGAAATCGGAGTGGTGCTTGAGTCTGAAAGGATCGGCCTCCATCAAGTCAATGGTGGCTTTGATGCAGTCGGGCATGTACATCATAGGCAGCACCGTATCTTCTCTCAAAAAACAACTGTACCGCTGGTGCTTGATGGCCTCGTAGAAGATCTCCACGGCGTAGTCGGTGGTGCCGCCGCCCGGAAGGGTCTCGCTGCTGATGATACCAGGGAAACGGGCGCCGCGCACATCCAGGCCGAAGCGATGGAAGTAGTAGTCGCAGAGCAGTTCGCCCGCAACCTTGGTGACGCCGTACATCGTCGTCGGACGCAAGACCGTCTCCTGGGGCGTGTTGTCGCGAGGTGTCTCCGGGCCGAAGGCGGCGATAGAACTGGGACAAAACACTCGGGTCATCTTACGTTCCTGGGCAACTTCGAGAACGTTGTACAGGCCGTTGATGTTCACGTCCCATGCCAGGTGGGGCTTTTCCTCGCCCACAGCCGAGAGGATGGCAGCCAGGTGATAGATCGTGTCAATGTTGTACTTCCTCACGACCTCCTCGACCGTCTCCCTCCCGGTGACGTCAATGAACTCGAAGGGGCCTGACTGGCGCAGCTTCTCGCTGGGCTTCGTTTTGTGCCCGGCCGCCACGACGTTATCGTTGCCGTATCTATGGCGGAGTTCCATTGTCAATTCGGAGCCGATCTGACCGACCGCGCCGGTCACGAGAATCCTTCTCATACCACTTCTTGACATCGTAACACCTCCATATTTTGCTCGGGTGGTCTGGCTTGGCGATCAGATCCCACCTCTCATTTTCCCCCGCATCGGCGGTGCTCTTTTAGCATATCCAAAAAGGAGAGTGTAGAAACACACTCTCCCGGCTATCTAGACGATAATCCCATTTCCCAACGATCCATGTACAAAGGAAATCTTAGACAAAGCTCCCTCACTCTACGTCGAGCCTCCTGCAGCGTCCTCTCATCGCTCGGATGGGAAAGGACGGCATCAATGATGTCGGCGGTCTCCTCCATTTCCACTTCGCGGAATCCTCTGGTAGTCATAGCCGAGCTTCCGAGGCGTATGCCACTGGTTACATTGGGACCAAGGGGGTCGAATGGGATTCTGTTCATGTTGGTCACGATGCCCACATCCTCCAGAACCTCTTGAGCTCGCTTGCCAGTCATCCCTTCGGCTCCGCTCAGGGCAGGCTTCTTAGGCCTTAAGTCTACCAGCACGATGTGGCTATCCGTTCCCTCGGAGACGATACGGTAACCGCGTTCCTGAAGCGCCCTGGCCAGCGCCCTGGCGTTAGCCACCACCTGGTTAGCGTAATCGCGGAATTCCTGGGTCATGGCCAGACGGAAGGTCACGGCCTTCCCCGCCATGAGGTGCACGTGCATTGAGCCCTGGACCCCGGGGAAGACGGCGGCATCAACCTTGTCGGCGAATTCCTTCTTACAGAGGATGGTTCCACCACGGGAGCCACGGAATGTTTTATAAGTGGTGAAAGTAACGAAATCTGCGTAGGGAACCGGGGAGGGATATGCTCCACCAGCTATAAGCCCGGCGAAGTGGGCCACATCAGCTAGGAGATAGGCGCCAACCTCGTCTGCGATCTCGCGGAATTCGGCGAAGTCAATGGCCCTGGGATAAGCGCTGCCCCCGCAGACGATCATCTTGGGCCGCTCCCTGGAAGCGGTGGCTAGCACCTCGTCGTAGTCTATCAACTCCGAATCCGGGTCTACGCCATAGAACGAGGGCTCATAAAACCTCCCACTGAAGGAGGCCCGATGTCCATGGGAGAGGTGTCCTCCAGTAGCCAAGTCCATCCCCAGGATGCGGTCCCCCGGCTGCAGGACAGCGAAATAGACCGCCATGTTAGCGCTTACCCCGGAGTGAGGCTGCACATTGGCGTGCTCAGCCCCGAAGATCTCTTTAGCGCGCTCGACGGCCAGATTCTCGATGACGTCCACGTATTTATAGCCACCGTGGTAGCGCCTTCCGGGGTATCCCTCCAGGGTCTTGTGGGCGAAGACGCTGCCCTGCACCTGCAAAACTGCTCGGCTGGCGAAGTTAGTCGCTGCCACAAGCTCGATGGTGAGGGCCTGGCGTGCACACTCGTTTTTCAGGGCAGCGGCGATTTCGGGATCTACAACTTCTAGTTCATCCATCTCCATTTCCTCTTCTTGAGGACACAGATTAACACAGATGAGCACAGATTTTTCTTTATTTCTTTTTTTATCTGTGTCAATCTGTGTGTATCTGCGTCCCCTTCTTCTCACTCCACCCCTAAGTATGCCTTCCTCACATCGTCGTTGTGGACTAGCTCCTCTCCGGTTCCCTGCAGGACTATCTCGCCCGTCTCCAGGATATACCCGTAATCCGAGATGCGAAGGGCAGCGCGGGCGTTCTGCTCAACCAATAGGATCGTTGTCCCCTCGTCGTGCAGTTGCCTGATGGTTTTAAAGACTTCCTTCACCAGGTAAGGGGCTAGTCCCAGCGATGGTTCATCCATCAGCAACAGCCTGGGCCTGGACATCAAAGCCCGGCCAACCGCCAGCATCTGCTGCTCCCCACCAGATAGCGTACCGGCGCTCTGCGAGGCCCTTTCCTTGAGTATTGGAAAGAGCTCGCAGATCCACTCCAAGTCCCTTTGCACGTCCCCAGAGTCCCGTCTGGTGTGGGCTCCCAGCAGCAAATTCTCCATCACTGTCAGATTGGTGAAGACCCTTCTACCCTCGGGGACCATGGCTATCCCCATCCCGACGATCTCGTAGGCCGGCAATCCCGTCATATCCCTGCCCTCGAAGGTTATCCGCCCTTCCCGTGGCTTAGCAATCCCGGAGATGGTCCGCAGGGTGGTGCTCTTGCCAGCCCCGTTGGCCCCGATGAGGGTAACTATTTTCCCCTCTGCAACCTCGAGGGAGATGCCCTTGAGGGCGTGAATTCCGCCATAGTAAACGTGGAGGTTCTCGATATTAAGCATCTTCCTCTTCCTCCACACCTAGATAGGCTTCTATGACCTCAGGATCGTTCTGGATCTCATCAGGGGTCCCGTGAGCAATGGTGACCCCATGGTCTAACACCAGGATCCTGGGACATATACCCATTATCAATCTCATTTGGTGCTCTACCAGGAATACGGTCAGGTCGAATTCCTCCATGATCCTGTGGATGAACTCCATCAATTCACGGATCTCCTCAGGGTTCATGCCGGCCGCCGGCTCATCGAGGAGGAGCAACTTCGGCCTTGTGGCCAGGGCACGTGCGATCTCCAGCTTCCTTTGTTGGCCATAAGGCAGGCCGCCTGCCTCTTCCTGAGCAACGTCGGCCAGACCGACAGCCTCCAGTAATCTCAATGAATTCTGAGTTATCTCCTCCTCCTCTCGACGATACGTAGGCAATCCAAGGGCAGCAACAAAGGGAGAGGAGTGTAACCGTAGATGGTGGCCTACCTTTACGTTATCAAGGACGCTGAGCTGCGAGAACAAACGGATATTCTGAAAGGTCCTGGCGATGCCCAGGGCGGTTATCTTATCCGGCCTCAACCCGGTTACGGTTTTTCCATCGAAGTAAATCCTGCCTGCTGTGGGCTTATATAAACCCGTTATCACATTGAAGATGGTGGTCTTGCCCGAGCCGTTAGGACCGATGAGACCCACCAGCTCCCCCTTCTCTATCTCGACATTGAAATCGGAGACGGCGATAAGCCCTCCGAAATGCTTAGATAAGCCGTCAGTCTTTATCATTGTCATCTCTCTTGTCTCTCTCTCCTGAATATCGGCTGCAGCTTCGATAACAGCCATCGCCAGGAGAACTCGTTGGACCCCATCAACCCCCGGCGATAGAAGAGGATGACCAGCAGGAATATGATGGAAAACATCACCATCCTCATCCCTGGGCGTCCTGGAATGGTTATACTTCCGAAGGTCATAGGCTGGTCAATGGGCCTCAATAATTCGAAGAGACTGATATAGATGAGCGATGCCAGGACATTCCCGGTTATGCTCCCCACCCCGCCCAACACCACAATGGTCACCACCTGATAGGATAGAAGGAAGCTGAAGAGGTTCGGGTCTACGGTGCTTATCAGATTGGCGAAGAGCCCCCCGCCTAAGCCGGTAAACAGGGCGGCAATGGTGAAAGCCAAAAGCTTATGAGAGAAGATGCTAATCCCGGTGGTCTCAGCAGCGATCTCATCCTCCCGGATAGCCTTGAAGGCCCTCCCATAGCTGCTCTTTCCCAGCATCCAGACGATGAAGATAGTGAAGATGGCACATCCCCAACTCCAAAAGAGGTTTGTATAATCGGGAATCCCCTTCAAGCCCAGCGAGCCGTTGGTTATGGGCTGCAAGTTCATGTTGATAACCCTGATTACTTCAGCGAAGCCCAGGGTCACAAGAGCCATATAGTCGCCGCGGAGCTGAAGGGAGGGAATCCCGATCAAAACGCCAAGGACTCCAGCCAAAATAGCTCCCACTATCAACGAAGGCAAGAATGGCCATTGGATGGTGTTCAGGGGCCAGATGCAGGGGGAGAGAAAAAAACTCTGCTCTTTCTGAGCCGGTGACAGGGTCAATAGCGCCGTAACATAGGCCCCGATGGCGATGAAGCCTGCGTGTCCGAGGGAAAACTGCCCGGTATAGCCGTAAATCAAGTTGAATGTCACAGCCCAGATGATGTTGATGGCGATAAGGTTTAAGATCCTACGGAGGTAGGGGTCCAAATTCCTCTCCGCCCACCATAGGAACAGAAAAAGTACTAGCAAGCATATTACTGTCAGGATTCTTGGGATCTCTTTTCTCATGATATCACGCTTTCTCCTCCACCACTCTGCCGAGCAGGCCCGTGGGCTTCAAAAGGAGGATCAGGATCAAAGCCAAATAGGCGAAGGCGTATTTAAAGCCTGCTAATTCTGGGAAGAAGGCGACGATCATGATTTCGCCCACCCCAAGGAGGAAACCGCCTAACATGGCTCCAGGGATGCTCCCAATCCCCCCCACGACCGCAGCGATAAAGCATTTCAGTCCAGGGACTACCCCCATCAGAGGCAGCAGTTGGGGGAATTTCATGCCCCACATAATTGCCCCTGCCGCCGCTAAGACGGAGCCGATGGCAAAGGCAAGGGAGATGACCTGGTTGATGTTGATTCCCATAAGCCGGGCGATCTCGAAATCCCAAGCTACTGCCCTCATAGCCCGTCCCGTCTTTGTCCTGTTGACCAGATAGAATACACCCACCAGCAAGATAAAGGAGATCACAATGATGAAGAAGGTAAGGCTAAGGATACGAACCCCGCCTAAGTTCCACTCTTGAGCGAAAAGCGGTGGACGAGGGAAGGCCTTCGGTCTCCCTCCGAAAGCGACAACGGCAACGTTCTCCAACAAGAGGGAAACCCCAATGGCGGAGATCAGGGCCGAAATCCGAGGCGCATCCCTGAGAGGACGATAAGCAACCCTCTCCACCACCATCCCCAGGATAGCCGCCAAAGGGATCGTCAGCACGAAGGACACATACCATGGCAAGGCGAAGAGGGCCACCCCGTAGAAGGCCATATAAGCGCTCATCATGAAGATATCGCCATGGGCGAAATTGATGAGCCTCAGTATGCCGTAGACCATAGTATAGCCGATGGCGATTAATGCATATAGACTTCCTAGAGAGATGCCATTGGTTAGGTGCTGTAAGAACATGTTTAGGCTCATATCACATACCGCTCCTAATTCATAGTCGAGAAAGGTTTCTAATTAAAGGGCAGATACCTCTTCATCCTCTCTACAGCCTCACGTATCTCATCCTCTGAGGCCGATCCGAAGACCATGCGCACATGACCCTCGCCATGAGGCCCATAATCTGGGCCTGGAGTCACCACTACTCCTGCCTCATCGGTCAATCTTTGAGCGAATCTGTATGCATCCTTTTCTATCCCAGAGATGTCGGGGAAAACGAAATACCCTCCTTTTGGTAACTGACAACGGATGCCGTCTATGCTGTTTAACCCCTCGACTAGCAGATCCCTGCGCCGCTGATAACTGCCAACCCACTCTTTTAACCAATCCTGTGGCCCTTGCAGAGCAGCTATGGCCGCTTCCTGAGCTATGCTGCTGGCGCAAATCGAAACGTACAAATGCAATGTATTGGTCAACCAAGACACAAGCTCTGACTCAGCAGCCAACCAGCCTACCCTGAAGCCACACATAGAATAGACTTTCGAGAAACCGCCCAGGAGGACTGTGCGTGCTTTCATGCCAGGAGGGATAGAGGCCACGTTTTCCATTTTCTCCCCATCGAAAACTATTTTATCAAAGAGCATATCGAATAACACAACAAGTTCATTTTCCAGGGCTACTTCGGCTATCTGTTCCAATTCAGCGCGGCTGAAGACTGTACCAGTAGGGTTGTTAGGGGAGTTGATGACAATCGCCTTCGTCCTCGGCCCTACCTTGGCCCTCAACTCCTCCACATCTAAAGTCCATCCAGCTCCTTCAATAAGAGGCACCCTAACAACCATGCCGCCTGCCAGCATGACGGAGGGCTCAAAAATGAGATAGGTGGGATCGGTCAAAATGACCTCATCGCCAGGATTTATCGTACCCTGGATAGCGATATAAATGGACTCAGCGGTGCCGCTGGTGACAAGGATTTCGGTCTCGGGGTTGTAAGTCACCCCAGCTTCGGCCTCCAGCTTCTCGGCGATGGCTTCCCTCAGTTCAGGCAGACCTTGAAAATCTGTGTAGTGAGTATGACCCCGATCAAGGGCCCTTCTGGCTGCCTCGATAATATGTGGGGGCGTATCGAAATTAGGGTCCGCTGTTTCCAGTCTGATGAGATCCTTTTTGCCCTCTGCCAATTCACGGGCCCATTCAACAGCTATGCCTTTGCCCTCGAGCATCGCTATTCTGCTGGCGATCATAGCTTGATTTACAGAACTGCCTTTCTTTAGAGCCGAAATCTAAACAATAAGACCTAAAATAGGGAGGAGAAGAGGTACCTCTTCTCCTCCCTAGCTACAGGTGTGGGGCCTAGAAAGGCTCTACACTGGTTAAGAACTCGAACTTACCGTTCTTAACCGTCTTGATCACGGCGCTCTTCACAGCATCGCCGGTTTCATCCAGCGTTATCCAGCCCGTGACCCCCTCGAACTTCTCCGTTGCATACAACGCATCGGCTATGGCATCGCCATCAACGGAGCCTGCTCGTTCGATGGCATCGAGGAGAAGCATGTAGGCGTCAAAGCCCAGGGCGGCGAAGGCGTCCGCCTCCCTGTCGTATTCTGCCTCGAACTCCTCCACGAACTTGGCGGAAGCGGGGGTAATGGCGCCCTTCGGATGGTAGTGGGTGCTGAAGACCACGCCTTCCACTGCCTCCCCACCGATCTCGATCAGCTCTGGAGCATCCCAAGCGTCTCCGCCCAACAGCGCGCCCTCGTAGCCAAGCTCTCTTGCCTGCCTACAAAGCAGTGCGGCCTCGCCATAGTATCCTGACGAGAAGATCACATCCGGGTTCTTGCCTATAGCGTGGGTCAACTGGGCGGTGAAGTCCGAGTCGCCCGTCTGGTAGGAGGTGAAAGCGACAATGCTCTTGGAGTCCCCGGTCAGCTTGATGAATGTCTCCCTGAAGAAGGCCGACAGGCCGACCGAGTAGTCCTGAGCGACGTCCTGAATGACGGCCGCTGTCTTGGCCCCTAGTTCCTCCACGGCATACTTGGCCATCACTGCCCCCTGGAAGGGATCGATGAAGCAGGCTCTGACGTAGAATCTCTTGCCTTGGGTGACCAGGGGGTTGGTTGGCGAGCAACCGACAACGGGGATGCCGGCCTTCTCAGCAACTTCACCACCGGCCATGGAGAGGGAGCTCCCATAGCTGCCGACCACGCCAACGACCTTCTCGGCCTCGATCAGGCGAGACATGGCGGTGGCCGCCTCGGTCTTGTCGCTCTTGTTGTCCACCAGCACCACCTCCACCGGCTTCCCCAGGACCTCAGCCTTCAGCTTATTGGCCAGTGCGACGCCATCCCAGGTCATCTGCCCACCAGCAGCCATAGCCCCGGTCATCGGCTCATAGACGCCGACCTTGATCACGTCTGGCACTGGCGCCGGAGGTACCGGCGTGGGCGTGACGACCTTCTCGACCACCACCGGCGTCGGCGCTGCACAGGCCGAGAACAGCAAAACGGCGATCATCATGAAAGTGACCAAGATCGCCTGCTTCTTGTTCCTAGTTCCAAACATTTTTCTTCCTCCTCATTGATGATGGGGAAGGACACAGTCCTTCCTAAATGTGAACTTCGTAGTTCAACTCTTTGGCCTTCGAGCCAGTGCTTACTCTTTGCTCTCACCCCCTTTCCCGCCCCTCTTTATGCCTTGCAGAGGGTTCTGTGGAACCGAAATACTTGGGCCTCTGCAAGGCCAGCTTCTAGAACACACGTGCTGAACGGTGTGAAAACTTGAACATCATTATAAATGATTACCACTCTTTTGTCAAATCAAAACAAGGAAGCATTGATGAAACGGGCTTGAAATTATGGGCGAAAGGTGCTAAAATGGGTTAGCATCTAGACTTGGGTAGAAAGGAGGCATCAATCATGATGTTACGAGATGAGATCCAAAGGACGATCAGGGTAGCGATAGCACTGGCATCTATGCTGGGCTTCATCTTCCTCACGGCTTGCGCCGAGGAAACCCCTCCGCTCACACCCACGCCTGTACTGAGCCCGGTCGAAGTAACGCAGATGCCTTTGCCGACGCCAACGGTGAAGCCTTCGCCAACACCAGAGCCGACGCCGACAGCGGTCATAGACCGCGGCTATTTTGGGAGGCAGCAGATGGTTTGGAACCAGCTCCGCGCCAGGGGAGTGGCCGACGAGGCCGTCCTGGCGGCCATGGAGACGGTGCCCCGCCACGAATTCGTGCCCGACAAGTACCTGGACCAGGCCTACGCCGATCACCCCCTCCCCATCGGCTACGGCCAGACCATCTCCCAGCCTTTCATCGTGGCCTGGATGACCGAGTTGCTGCAGTTGGAAAGAGGCGATAAGGTGCTGGAGATCGGCACCGGATCGGCTTACCAGGCGGCGGTGCTGGCTGAAGTAACAGACCAAGTCTACACTATGGAGATCATCGAAGAGCTAGAGAAGAGCGCGGAGGAGAGGCTGAAGAGGCTGGGCTACACCCAGGTGAAGGTGAAACACGCCGACGGCTACTACGGCTGGGAGGAGTACGCCCCTTACGATGCCATCATCGTCACCTGCGCCCCCGATCACATCCCCCAACCCCTCATCCAGCAGTTGAAGGACGACGGCCGACTGGTCATACCTGTGGGACCGCCGGGCGGCTACCAGAGCCTTTGGCTGATCACGAAACAGGGCGACCAGGTGCTCACCAGGAACCTGGGCGGCGTCCGCTTCGTGCCCTTGACGGGAGAGCGTTGAGCACTTACATCGTTCGCCGAAGGCCTCCTGACCGAGGCGTCCCTGAGCTCGGTCGGGAGACCTTCGCCCATCAAAGTTTAAAAAAGGACGGTCTGAGATGTCGTTAGTCTCCATGATCATTGCCGATCGTATGGCGTCGCTGACCAGGTACTACGACCGCTGGATGAATCTCATCACCTTCGGACAGGACAGACGGGTTCGAGATGCCGTGCTGAGCTACGTCGAGCCCGGTGACCAGTTGCTGGACGTGGGCTGCGGCACGGGGACCTTGGCCATCAAGGCGGCCCAAAAGCGGGCTCAGGTCATCGGGATAGACCAATCGCCAGCCATGCTGAAGCTGGCGCGAGAGAAGGCCCAGGCCAGCGGGATGGAGGTTGATTTCCGTCTCGCTCAGGCCCAGAGCCTCGATCTGGATAAGAAGTTCGACGTCGTGACCGTCACCTTCACCCTCAGCGAGATCTCCCTTGACGAGGCACAGATGCTCGTGGCCGACCTCGCGGAGCACCTGAAGCGCTGCGGCAAAATGATCGTGGCCGACGAAGCGCGGCCCACGAAGGCACTTCTGCGTCTCGTTTCCGGATTGCAGCGGACCATCGTAGCTTTGCTCACCTTTATTGTCATCGAGGAACGCCCCACCCGCCTGCACAATCTGAGGCCACTGCTTGAGGCCGCGGGGCTAGCTGCAACAGATGAGCAGCGCTTCCAGGACGGCGCGCTGCACTTGGTGGTGGCTGAACGACGGGGCCCAGTGGTGAAGCCAAAGCGGGAGATCCTGGAACCCGTAATCTACAGCGGCCTCAAGGGTTTCCTCTGGGACCTTCTCTGCTGGCTGTTTATCCTGCCCCTGGCCGTGAGATCGGGACTGTACAGAATCGGAAACCCAACGCAGGACTCGCCCCTTTTCCTCACCTCCAATTTCTACATGACTTTCAAGAAGGTGATCAAAGCCCTCCAGGGTCGGCATTGCTGGCTCATGGTCGAAGACACCGAGGGATGGAACGTCTGGTGTGCAGCCGATGCTAGCATCTTCAGCGCTGAGAAGGCTGCGGCCCTGATGCGCGTCTACGACGTAGATAGTCTGTTCAATCACCAGACCATCGTCGTACCCAGGCTGGGCGGGAGGATAGCACAGCGACTGTCCGAGCTAACGGGCTGGCGGGTCATTAAAGGCCCCATCGAAGCCCGAGACCTGCCAGCGTTTATTGAGGGCGGCCTTGTGACCACGCGACCCATGCGTAGCCTGCGGCGGTATTACGGCCTTCCCCAGCGGCTGAGGGTGGGAACGCTCACGGCGCTCTTCGCCATCCTCTGCGCGCTGCCCTTCCTGTTCATCCTAAAGGAGTTCCTACCGTTCTTACTCACCTTCGGCCTCGTCACCTCCTTCGTGCTGGCCATCTTTCACTATTGGATCCCAGGCCGAACCGGCGTGATCAAAGAGCTGCTGTTGGGAGCGTTGGCCTTCATTGGCCTGGTGGGCTGGACCGTTGCCCAGGGCCAGCCCTTGACCCTGCGCCTGGGGTGGGTAATGCTGGCCCTTCTCATCTACTCCTTCGTCCAGGGCTTCACGTACCAGGCCACCACCCCGGTGATTTATTGGAAGAGAGTCTGGAAATAGAGGAGCATTATGGCTAACGCTGAAAAACTCTTCGACCAGCTTATCCTTGACCGAGCCAGGAACTCGCTGACCGTCCTCTTCCAAGGCCAACCGCTGCTCCAGGGAGCAACAGCGGAGGTAGGTTACCGCTTCCAAGCGGAGAGGAGGCTTCTAAGCCTGTTGGGCCGAGATTCAACTTGCGCCGCTAGCCAAGCCAGGATCAATCTGAGCCGGGCCAACAACGATGTCGAACTCGAATGGCACGTGGCCGCTGGCCAGCCCTGTGGAATATTGATTCGACGGGGGCTGACCCGTGGGATATTTATTCCACAGGGCCAGCGGGTCGAGATGTGGCTGGAGGTGAGCAACATTGGCCCTGCGCCTCTCCAGATTGATGAGCTAGCGGTCCTCACCGTCGCCGCATTAGAGGGAGGGGCTCTGGCTTTAGACCTCCCTGCTCGCAATTGGCGCTTCTATCAAAACGGTTGGCAGTCCTGGTCGCCCGCCTTCGCTCGCCGCGTCGGCGACGGGACCTACGTGGAGCTGGACGGAGCTACCTACCTGGCCCAACACCTTCCCCATGGGCTCCGGGGTAGAGAGTTGGCCAGCGAGTGGGTAACGGTTATCTCTAGCAGCAAGCAAAACAGCTTGCTCCTGGGTTTCGTGACCACGGCTGATCAACTTTCGGAGATACGGCTGAGGCTCGATAGGGAGGGCAACTTCAGCAGCCTCACCGCCTGCTGCTACGCCGACGGGATAACCCTGGCCCCAGGCGAGAGTCTTGAGTCGGAGCGGCTAGTGATAGAGGGTGGAGACTCCCCCTTTGCCCTGCTCGAAGGCTACGCCAAGGTAGTGAAGGAAACCATGAAGGCCCGCCAAGTGAAGCCAATCCCCACCGGTTGGTGTAGCTGGTACTACTACTATGGGGATAACAAGGCCGGAGACATCCTGGATAACCTTGCTGCTGCGGCCGAGACAGAGTTGCCCCTGGAATACATCCTTATTGACGACGGCTACCAGACCGCTATCGGCGATTGGCTGAGCGTAGACGAGGAGAAGTTCCCTCAGGGGATGAGAGGCCTGGCCGAGGAGATACGAGCAGCAGGCCGCAGACCGGGCATCTGGACGGCCCCTTTCGCTGCCAGCTCCAAATCACAGCTCTACGCCGAGCACCCGGAGTGGGTGATCAGGGATGAGAGGGGGGACCCCATCGTCGCCTGGCAACACAGGGGGGTAGTGGATACCTATGGCCTGGACCTCTCCCTTCCAGAGGTGCAGCAGTGGTTGGGTGAGATCTTTCGCACCATGCGGGGGTGGGGCCACGAGCTCTTCAAGGTAGATTTCCTCTACGCTGGGGCTTTAGCAGGTTGCCGTCATGACCCCAGAGTGACCAGAGCCCAGGCCGTGCGCAAGGGGCTGGAGATCATCAGGGAGGCCATTGGCGAGGAGGCCTTTCTTCTAGGCTGCGGAGCCCCCCTGGGGCCCAGTGTGGGGTTGGTGGACGGGATGCGCATCGGGCCCGACGTGGCCATTAACTGGCACCCCTTCTGGGCTGACCTCACCTTTCCCGCAGCGGAGAACGCCCTCCGCAACAGCATCACTCGCTATTTCACCCATGGACGATTCTGGATCAACGACCCCGATTGTGGTCTGCTACGCCAAAAGAAAGACCAGTCGGCTCTCACCCTGAGCGAGATGCGCACCCTGGTCACTGTGGTTGGCCTCTCCGGCGGAATGGTCTTCTCTGGTGACAACTTGCCCACCCTCGCCGACCATCGCCTCAAATATCTAGCCAAGCTGCTTCCGCCCTACGGAATCGCCGCCAGGCCGCTGGACCTATTTGAAAGCGAGATCCCCCGTCTCCTCGCCTTGCCCATCGAAACCGACTTCGGCCACTGGCTGATGCTGGCCACGATCAACTGGGAGGCGCGAACCACGGCTACCACCCTGGACCTAAGCGAGATCGCTGGTGAGGGTCCCTACCACGTCTTCGATTTCTGGGGCCAGAGGTACCTTGGCCTTGTGTGGGACCGCCTCAGAATAGCGAGGCATCTTCCCCACGCCACCAAGCTCTTTTTGCTCAAGAAAGCGCCGGACCGTCCGGACCTTTTAGCCTCCACCTTTCACCTGACAGGCGGGGCAG
>Ga0209986_10001227_pt1 | contig 24773 bp, 36 predicted proteins | sample BlataG_FD_183168 | JGI IMG/M metagenome (GOLD analysis project Ga0209986, IMG submission 183168) | Deep subsurface microbial communities from Black Sea to uncover new lineages of life (NeLLi) - Black_00105 metaG (SPAdes) (version 2) | ecosystem: Environmental > Aquatic > Marine > Oceanic >... | reverse complement strand
GTAGGTATTAGCTGTCAGTGCTGCTGCTCCCGTAGCGCCGAAACCTATCTGGATAAAATATGTTGCTGCCCTTTCGGTGCTTTCTACCTGGATGACGTGCAAGTCATAAAATGTTTTCCCAGCGACCGCTGGGGTGTCCGAACTACCAAATAGCTGAACCCAGGCGCCCCAATCATCATTCCCGGCATCTACCTGAAAGCTACCACTGCCATCGCCAATTCTATCCGCAACATGTATCTCGCCATTAGCTACTGCGGCTACCTCGAATTTTTTTCCGTATGAATGCAGGTGAGTTTCCACCTCCGTCACTTCGTCCGTAATAATATCAACCTTGTTGTCGATTGTGGTTATGTCAGCCTGTATGCCATCGACTTTTGTTTCTATCTCAGATGTTCCCGGATCACTATTAAATGTTTCAAGTAATGACATATTACACCCCCGAATTTATCGTGGCACCCAAATCGATCACGGCGTCATCCGTTCCGCTTACTGTGACCTTAAATATCACAGCAATGTCGGACTTGCTGCACCCAACAACGATGGTTATTCCATCCTCGGAAGTGCTTTCATCCCTGTAGCACTGCCATTCCGGAACCTTTCCATCATTTTCCCTGATACCGATATATACCTTTTTTGTTGGGCCTGTGTGCGGAACTCTCAAGGCGTTTATTGTTACACTTGTTGAATTGACTTTTGTATACTTTAGGGAAAGTGTTACAAATTCAACCCCGGCAGTTGTTTTTTTCCACAACCCGCCGCCCAAATCGGTTAGCGAACCATCGCTACTCGTAATTGTACTCATATTTCCTCCTTAAAAATCTGTCCAATATTTTTGCCAGAAATTAGACATTAATCCATATGGCACCACATAGGTATCTGTATTGCCGGCATCCGGATTGCAATCAAACCATCCGGTTTCTCTATCTTCGAGAACATAGCTGTTTAACGCAACATATAAATCTTGAATATTTCCATCCATATAATTTGCCGAATTTCCATCATTCATAACATGCCATTCTGTGCTATATGTATAATTAAGTGCTGCGGTACTATTGTCTTCTTGTTGCCCATCAATATAAATTGCCGCCCGTGCATCGGTTCTATAAAATTGTATATGGTGCCACTTCCCATCCGCTACACTGCTTACAGAAAGTATATCCAATCTGACAATGCCGCCGTTCACCACCAACATGCGCACGCTATCGGCTGCGGTTTTGAACAAAGCCCAATAATTATTAGCATCAATATATTGTGATACGATTGCCTCTTTTGTACCGGTATTATCAAATTTAACCCATATTGAAAGCTGTGATGAGCTGAAGTCATTCGCGGTTAGTGCGGCAAATATATTGAGATTAAATAGAAAACCAAACAGTCCCGTCCTGATATCTGGAGTAGAACCATTGTTTACGATTGACGATTTGCCGAATAGCGGGAATGTATCATCGTGCTTTGTGCTATTGTTGTTATTGTCAACAAACTGGAAACCGTTTGCTGATCTGTCAAGGTATATGAACGAACCGCTTTTGTCGTTTGATTGCAATAGAAATGTCCCATTTATATCGATTTCAGCAATATGAGAAACATCAATAAAGTCAACCGTCGCAAAGTCTCCCGGATATCTATAATTAATCCGCCTAATTTGCATATAATGGAATTCGCTGTCATTAAAATTATCGTGTCTAAATTTTAGAATGTGGAGTGGCGAAAGCCCCTCTACGATTGATCTCGGAATAGACTCAAATGTTACTTCTTTTTGTGTGTTGAATTTGTCGATCATTAGCAGTTTCGCCGTCTGGAAAGCAAATCGTTTTGAAAATGATAGATTAGCTGGGAAAAATGGCGATTCAATTGGTTCGTCTCTGACATTATTCCATTTTTTTTGACTTTCAAAATTTTGAAATGGCATTTTTTTTGAAGTTGAACCATCAAAATATCCCCATGACATATTGACGCAATTTGTCAACTCCGAATATTCTTCTTTATCGTTAACCGGTATAAAAGAACCGCTTACATTAGGTTGCAATTCTGTTGTATCGGCAACATCATAAAGCGCATTATAATCAAAAATCTTGAACAAAATTTTCCTTTCCGGGCTTACAGTATATGACATATTGAATGTTTTGCAAATTTGTTCTAAAATATCAATATATTTTGTATTTTTATCAATAACAAAGTGTGGATCTGTGTGATCTTGCGCACCGCCGATAATCTTATTATAATGGCGGGCGCCTAAAATTACTGAGATTTCACCTATGTCAAATTCAAAACTTGTAAATAGTAATTCTCCAATTTCTTCAATCATGTCCCCGGCGGAAATTATCGGATATTTAAAGTGAACTTTTATGTAATCAACATCCGCAATGGTGTTTACTAAATCAACATAGTGATATGGGTCGCTTGCTGTTGGGGTTACGAGTGTGCAACTTGTTGTCCTGTCAGTACCATCTGAGTCAATGCAATATTGAAAGTCCTGACCGCCACTCCATGGGATTATATCTTGAATTGATTTGCCGATTAAATACCTACCATCCGTGGTGCTTGCCACCCTATCCTGTATTCTCCGTGCTACGAGATAATCCTTTTCACCGGCCACTGATGGCGTTAAGGGATTAATTTGGAATTGACCTGAAAAGTGATTAATGAAATGCTCATAAGTTGCTTCCGGCGCAAAAGGGAACTCTTCTTCTGTAATCTGTGGTGGTGTTGTATTGTTTTCTAATTCAGCATACCCGTCCCCAAGTTTTAGCGAAATTTCTTCCGGTGGCTTTCCGATATCGGACATAACGTAATCTGATATTTTTGTACCATCGTATTTTCTGATAATCGCGCCGCCTCCGATTATCGCTCCAGTATCAAAGTTTTGCAAAATACTTCTAAAATGTTTTAATAAATCATTTAGCCTGACCGCTGCGCCGCTCTGCTCTCTGTCGCCGCGATATGCAGAATTATTTTGCAGGCTAATATTCGCGCTTGATATGTTTTTCAACCATTGCGCGTCATTCCATGAAGTTTGTTCAAAAGCGCAAAAAGTAGTGTCTAATTTTATTTCAGCATCATCTACTATGACATATGCCGAAGTAACCGTGTTGCCGGATGGACTGATAAAATAACGGTAATCTGAATAGTCAGGATGGGTAATAAATTTTAATTCATATGCCACCCATTGATCTGATGCTGGGATTACGATCGCATAACCACCGCTTTCAAAGTTTCCATTATCCCTTAGCCAAACATTAGACCCACTATCACGGATTAGTATTTTTATAGTTTCCCCTGCTGTGTAATTTTCATACTTTACCCAGAACTTCAAATAGTACCATGTCTCCTTTATGAGCGTTCGGTCTTGATATATGGCTGCTATCCCAGGGGTTGCATCAAACGCTAACCTTACCGCGCTACTGCCTGTTGTTCCAGGCCTTAGTATTGTATTTTCTTGCGTTACGGTCGAAGCGCCGGAAGTGACTACCGTCCACCCAACGGGCGCACCACCTGACCAATTTTCAAAATCTCCATTATCAAGTATTTCCGTACTTCTGTCGGAAAGCTGCAGCTGAATTAGTAGGTTTTCATCCATTATTGCGACTCCGTAAAACTTAATTGAAAATCTCTTTTTTCACATCTATTGACAGTTGGCAGGGTTAAGTCCATGATCCCATAATAATACTCTTCCTCTTCATCGTCATATAGTGCAACTTCGGTTTCAACGCCTATAGTTTTTTTCATTAAGTCAATTTGCGTTTTGGTTACATTTAAAAAATTCCATATCCTTCTTTCTGTTTGATAAAGGAATTTTCTTGATATCTGTCCGCGTCTACCGGCCTTATCTTCAAAAACTTCAATAGTGCCTGAGCTCCTATCTATTTGATAATTTTTATCAAACGTATAAATATTTTGGAAAAGTTCAACCCGGCCTATTTCAATGTTCGTTCCACTTGCTTTTGTAATCGTAACTAAAAAATACCTATAGGTTTGGTTTATTTCAAGCCATGATTTAGTGTCTTTTGGCAATGCGACCGGCCCGTAGTTTGTAGCGGCAGCCGTAGTGCCTGCCTGAATGGTGAAAAGCGTATCCCTGGAGACTATGTTTGTCCCGTCGATAAAAACAAGCTGTATGTTTTTGGCTGCTCCGTGATCTATTAATATGGTTTCTGCAGTAATGTCGCCATCAGCGGTACTCCATTTATTGCCCTGTGATAAATCATATATGTGCCGTACTTCATATGATGCCTTCGTTGAACTTGCCGTCAACGTTGCGTCCGCAACTGTTTTTCCATAAGCTAACTTATCCATTATGATACACCAATTGCATTTTTAATTTCTTTATCAAGTCCGAATCTCTTTTCTTTTAGTGCTGCAATAGTTTTCAGTGCTATGGAATCGACCGAATCTTCTTTTGTTATTTCCTGCTTAAGGGTTATGTTCATGTTGTCCGTATTGTTATTCGTGGTGCTATTCGACGTGCTACCTACCGAAAATGGTTCACCGCTTGATAGGCCAACCAAATAGTTATCATTGTTGAATCCGGGCGGCACTATTCCGCTTCCACCGGTTGAAAAACCTGGAATACCTCTGCGCTGCTGCAGTAATGGCGGCTGCGATGCTGCCCCGGCCCCACCGAGTCCACTTAATGAATTTTTAGCACCTGCCGCAAGCCCTCTTATTGCATCAAGTGAATTTTTACTGGCATCTACAAACGAGTTTTGCATATCGGTAGCGGCTGCATTGGCATCTTCGGACATAGTTGTCATAACGTCTGCCGTAACATCTTCCAGATTAATCATGTCCCTTGATACCGAATCGATAGCATGTTCCATACTGTCGGCCATTGTTTTCGATGCGTCGGCGGCAACCATTCCAGTCCCTTCAATAGATGACTGCAATTCGCCTTGCGCATCACTTGCCTTGCTTGCGGCGGCTTCTCCGGCTTCTCCAAAATCAGTTAACTCATCCATATTTCCACCCAATTGGACAAATATTTTTTCTAATATATCAACAAGCTTATCCATTGGGTCGGCCATTTCGTCAAATACGCCGGACGCTTCCGCCTGCTCGATCATTTTCTGAGTATTTGCATCTAATTCAAGCCCGTACTTTTCAGCATTTTCTTTTAATTGTAAAAGCGTGGGGCCAATAAGGGTAAGCGCCTGATTTTGAGAGAAGCCGGCATCTATCAGGTCATCAAATTTACTTTTTGCCGAAGTCCCGAATGCATCTATTTGATCTTGCGATAATTCACCAAGTGCGGCGGTGGCCTCCATTACAGCATTAAGCCCTTCAACCGAATCAACCAATTCCTGATTGCCCTTCACTAACCCCCTGAATTCCTTTAATGCCTCGAATGTTTTATCACCTTCAATGCCCAGCGCCTCCTGGCTCGCAATTAATTTATCAAAAACACCATCCATTTGCGTTAGGGCTTCGGTAATAGAAAGTCCTGATTTTAGCATGTTCGCAAAAGTGCCTAACGTAATGGTGGTCTGCGCATTAAATTCCTCTGCATTTTTGGCGGGTACGGCAAGAAATTTTTCAAGGTCTGGAATCGTATCTCTTATAGGCTCAAACCATTGACTGGTAGACTTTGCAATTTCTTCGGCAGCTTCTTCGCCTGCTGCTTTTAGGCCGTCAAAATACGCTTCCGGGTCGGCAAGAATGTCTTTCATGGAAAAGCTGTCCGCAAAATCTTCCATTGCCTTTGCTACCGCTTCGATTTCTTCCTTACCGGTAATGCCGAACTTTCTCAGTGCTTCGGTAGCAAATTCTATTTGCCCGGTGAGACCATCTTTGCCGAAAAGGCCGGTCAGAAATGATACACCGGAAGAAAGTGCGCCCAACATATCTCCAGAGGCAGCGCGGGCTATCGTATCACCCAAACCCATAAAGCTTTTTGCCATTTGGTCTGGAATAAATGATAGCCTCCCTAATCCCTGCAAAACATTACCAAACGTTTCACCACTTTCTTTAATTGATCTATATGCTTTTTCAAGAAAAGATAATTCGTTTATGTAGCCTTCCGTTGCCTCTGATACGTCGGCAATTGCTTCTGCTTCTTCAAGGAACCCTTCGTTTAGTTCGCCTTGTTTTCTTTCGACTTCATCCATTTCTGCTACTAAATCACTTAATGCTTGATCCAAATCGTTATTCGTAATTATAAGCTTTGGTAGCTCTTCGTTTGTTTCTTTTATTGTATTTTTTCTGTCCTCTTCTAATTGATTCAATATCCCGTATACTTTCGTTGCTTCTTCGAGCGATATTTTTAATTCTTTTTGTAATTTTTCAATTTCCTCTAATTCAGGGTTTTGTGCTTTTAATATAGCATTTGCGGATAGCATCGTTATTCCATATCGTTTCATGATTTTTTCGACTTCGGTTAAGCCTCTGCTTTGGTTGATTATTGCACCAGTTGTTCCTTCGGTTTGCTTTTCGGCATTAAACATTTCCTCTGCCCATGCCGCAATTTCGTCTGCGTGCCCTTGCGAAATCAGCCTTCCCTCTTCTTGCGTTTTCCCTAAATCCGATACGGCAGTCATAAATTTTGCGCCCGCAGTACCAGCAAATTTTATCGCAGCCGCCACGCCGCCAAGCGCCTTGATAAGCCCATCAAAAAAAGCAATTATTGATTCGGAATTCTCATCGATCCAAGCCGCGAAGTCCCTCAAGAATGGCATAAGCATTTTTATAAATGCTTTCCCGAATTCTACCCTTATATCTTCTATGTCCGCTTCGAGTTGCCTGGTCTGATTAGCAAAACTATCCTGCGTTCTTTCAAAATCGCCCATGGCATTTTTAGATTGTTCCATTGCTAATTCAAGAGTTGCCTGTGCCTTAGCTGCTTTCAATGCTGTTCCGGCAAGTGCCCCTTGCCCCTTTTCGAGTAATCTCTGTTGTACCTCGGCTTCAAGTATTGATATTCCGAGAGATTTAATCGATTCGCGTTCGCCAAGCATTGCTTTTGTTAAGGCTTCCGATGCGCCCTTGGCACCTCCTGAAAAATTAGTAAATGACGCCAGGTCAACCGCAAGCTTTTGAGTTTGTTCCGATAGCGATAACGCTTCTTTTTGGTTAAGTCCCAGTCCAGTAAGAAGATCACCGGTTGCAGCAAGCATTTTCTCTGCAGCCAACGTCGATAATCCATAATTGCTTGTTAATTCACCCACTGTTTTTGTAACCGCTTTGGCTTGCTCTGAAAATATAGCATTTAATTTTGAGTGTTCCTCCATTGCATCTGATGCAAGGCTTATTGAATCTGACACAAGATTATAAGCAAGCTTCGCGGCAACCAATACGGATCCAATTTTAAGAAATTGCTTTACCTGATTGCCGAGAGATTTGTTTGCTTTTTTTGTTTTTTCTTCTAATTTTTCAGTTGAATCGCCTACGGTATTAATACTTTTGACCGCACCACTACTGTCAACAGTAATAACAAACTTAAGCTCTCCCGCCTTTGCCATTTATCGACCCTTTGATCTTGCTTTCATTTTAGCTATTGCCGCTTGTTTTTTCTGGTAATCAATGGTTCTCTTGCTCTGGATTATCTTGACGGTATTATCAATCATGTTCATCTTGTAAAGGAATTCGTTTCTTTCGAGTTCATCAAATTCAATTTCATCTATCATTGTTTTTATGTACCCCGTTTTGATTGTGAAATCATTAACGTTTTCCTGATAAAAAATATATGCAAACTGGTTTGGTATTGTTAGTTCTTCTAATGCTTCCTCGACCTTGCTATCCCACGATTTGTACCAATCGACCCAAAGATCGAGGAAGTCCTTTAGTTTTTTAGTTCATGTTTTGCGCTTTTCGTTTCAGATAATGATTTGTATAACCATTCACCAAGCCCCATCATTAAGGGTTCATTGGTTTCCTCATCCAGAAGAGGTTTGCCTTTTTTATTAACCCTTTCGCAAACTTCAAAATCCCACGAAGATTCTAATAGCATTTTGAGATTATCTTTTGAGAATGGTAAAGCTTTTCCGGTTTCACTATCTTCAACCCCACCGAAATTTTTGATTTTTTTCATTACCAGTTCAAATTGGTTTTCAAAAAAGATTTCACTATCAAATTCTTGCTCTGTTTTGTTGCCTCTGCGAATTTGCTTAACGGCTGGTGAGGAAACTTTTAATGTTTCCCGTTTTAGAATTGGCTCCGCTTCAAACCATATATGCTCGTTGCCGGGAACACAAACCTTTTTTGCCTTTGTGTAATTTTTGTTGACTGTTAGTTTCATATATTATTTACCTCCTTTTTTTAAGTTTCTGTAACTGCAGGATAACCGGATAGGGTCAACAGCTCATTGTACCAGTAGGCATAAGGCACTTTGTAATCCATGCTTGCGGTGCCTGCACTATCATACTGCACCATGAATGTTGCGCTTACCGGTTCCGGGGTTTCCTGGTCATAAGTGGGGGCTTCTACACAATAAAGCCCTGGGAAAAAGAAATCAAGGCTGTATGGGGTGGTTCCGGTAATGTAAAGCAATCCGCTTGTCATGCTGATTGAAGCTTTGTAAATTTCTCCAACCTGGTACTTTGGCAGCCAGATTTTACTCTGTGCTGTTTTCCTGGGATAGTTTAGCGTTATCGTGAATGTGTATTGCAGTCCATCATTGATATTTGAGATGACATTAGTTCCAGCTACCGGGGCCTCGCTTTGCAATCCACGTTCTAATGACATTCCGAAGTCGGTCACTAACTGGTCATCACTCCCAGAGAGCGCGGCGGCATCCTGCTCATTGATTCTCACCGTTGTATTTTCATTCAGGAAGCATGCAATCCTATCATCTCCGGTAACGGCAAGCGGTGTGGTGTACGCTGATTTAACTTCAAGCTTGCTGCCCAGGTAACTTGTTGTATGCTTATACACGGAATCAAGGGCAAGCACAAATGACATAAATTTCATATAATCAACTGCCTTTACCTCATCGCCTTCATCATATCCAAGCGTATGCGAAATGTCGGTGGTCAATACCCTTTGCCCCACGAAGGCATGTTGATTGACCCCTGCTACCGGCGTATCTACAGTAAATTCATATTCGCCATAAATGGAGGCCAATATTTCCATTAGTTTTGTTTGCTCAACATACAGCTTGCCGTCAAAACTCCCGGACTGCTCTTCGTAGGGGCCGAGACAAAGATTTGTTTCAAGTGGTGCCCCGAACTCTTCTGCATTGGTTATCAATTCACGCCCGCCAGTAGGTGGGGAATTATTTTCTACAAATAATTGATCTCCCGTTGTTGGTTCAACCGGTGTCCCCCAGGTTGTTTTTTTAAATGCTACGGCATTTTGCCGTTTTATGATACTCATTTATGCCTCCGTTTTTAATGTTACGACACCAAGCTCGACATCATTTGTGCTTTTCTTTCCGGTTTCCTTAAGGTAATTCTTTATCTTCTTAATCTTTCCTTTTTGTTTCGGGCTATATTTTTCCCTTTTAGGCTTTTCTGTAACGGCACCTTTATTAATAGCCACAAATGGTGCATCTTGCTTTTCTGTCTTATTTTTTTTAATATCTTCAATCATATTGTCCTCTCTTCTACTTGATATAGCATGGCGAACCCGCCGGAATTATTATAAAATCTATCCGGGACTCCGAGTTGACCGGTGCTACTTGTCGGTGAAAAATTTTGCGCAGCAGCATGGTAGCAATAATCTGGAATTTCAGTGTAAAACATGTGTAGGTCAAGTTTCTTCTTTGCTTCGTTCACTATGTCGGGTATTGTTTTATTTCCTATAGTCGTTGAAATATAAGTCCCGGCGCCTTGCTTATCCCAACCATGCATAAAGACATGGATTGTAAAGTTATGATCTTGATCTTCAAATCCATGCCCGTCTGTAATCGGTGCACCTGCATATCTAACCAGAATAAACGGATCTTTTCTACCAGCAAATTCATGAAACTGAGAAGCATCAAAAATGGGATAAACTTCATTATTAAGATATGGCAATTCAGCTTTCAGTCTTGTTACAATCGCAGCGCTCAATGTTCCATAATTATTCATGCTTCTTTCATTGCCTCTTTTGAAATTACCGATGCAAGCTCTTCAATTTCTTTTATTGCACCATCCGAAACCCACATAAATTCACGTGCTGGGACATCAATCTCCGTAACCGTTCCGTTCTCTTCGAGTATTTTTCCTTTACCGCCATCATTTTGTAATTCCGCTGCGTTTTTTCCGAAATATGCATCGTATTTATTGACTGATACTGCAGCCTCTTTGGTTGTAGTCTGTTCTGTATTTAGCGACAAAAGCATTTGTCTCGTGTCTTGAAGGGGTTTTGGTGATCCGCTACCTGTTCCTTTTCTTCTTTTTTCAATTGTAACCCGTGCCAGTGGCGGCCATTTTGACCCGGATGAATCCATCTCATCACGGAAATGATCTGATACATCGCGAAACATTACGTTTGCGATAGAGAGGTTTAATTCAATTCCGGTAATTTCTTCTTGAAAAGCCTTGATCACATCTTCTGCAGTATTTTTAACAAGCTTTATCATTTCTCAATCGCCTCTCATAAATGAAGAATCGGTATCATCACCGCCCCATGATTGCTTATCCCAATCAAATGGCCTTTCGATACTTGGGTATTTGTCATCATAAGGATTGCATAGGTGGGCTGATTTTCCATTCAATATGGTTGCATCCGGAATGTCAATTTTTCCTTTTGCCATTTCTTCAAGCGCATCACTTGCCTTAATGCAATCTGCTTGCCGCCATTCCGGGCCGCCTGATTCCTTATGGTATATCTGACATATAGCCAATGCTCTTGCTATCCACTCTACGGCATTTAGGCTGTTTTGCTGAGTTAGGGGAACAACGTAACGCTGTCCGATCTTCCCGTCGATAGTATTTGACACGGTTTCGATTATCCTGTCAATCCGATCCGTGTCTATGGATGCCGGGACAATCGTAATGCCTTGACTATCGGTTTTTGGGATTACTCTTAGGAGTTCGTATAGCGTTACGTCGTCCTCTATCTTTTGATAGGTCGTATAACCCATTTACTTTTTTTGATTCATCAGGTCTTCTGGTTTGATTTCTTTCTTCTGCTCTGTGGTTCCCGGTTTAACTTTTTTATCTGACTTTGGAGCAGGTGGCCGCCCTGGTTTTTTGGGTATTTCTGGTTTCGGTTCATCCTTTACGATAGGTTCAATTACAACTTCTTTGGTTTTTACGATTTTTGGGATTTCAAAAAACTTAATCGGGAAATGCTTTTGTAATTTTTCATCAAGGCATACCGGGATTTCGCCTTTCTTGAGCTTTCCTTTATCAATCTTTATTTCGGCTGTAATCAAAAACCCACTCGCAATGTCCGCTTTCATTTTAGCCATTAGTTCATCCGGAATTTCCTTCCAGCACGACTGCACGTATCTAATTTCGTAGCCCTTGTATTCGTAGCTCCTTTCTTGATTCTGTAAATTCTGTACTCTTGCGATTATCATTCTCAACTCCTTAGTTGTTGACTTTTATCGCGGCTTCCCAATACCATGGTTGAAAAGCGTAATGACCGTCGCCGCCGTAATAGATAGCGTCTTTGAAAAACTCACTATCTCCCTGCGTGTGCCACTTGGTGACAAGCTTTTTGACCTGCATGAGAGCAAACGGCATAACGCCCATGCCTTGAACCAGCACATACCAATCGTTGGTGGTATTTGTTCGCTGCGTACCCCAAAGCTGTGCATCTTTATACCAGAAGCCTTCCGGTCTATCGGCAGCCGTTTCGGTTGATTTCCTTTCATGTTCAAAAACAGAACGGAAAACGATCTCCAGGTCAGAGGGGTGAACTATTGTGTATTTAAGAAACTCTATGTCTTCAAACAGTGGATCGCCACCACGCACCACCCAGCTACGAATTTCATTTTTTACCGATAGCCAATCCGCTAATATATTGGCTTCGGTGACACCTGTGCCGGTAATGAGATTTGAATTTGTATTTACGGCATCATCTCCTATTGGATGAGCAGCATTAAAAAAAGTAACGCCATCCGGCCCCAATGCTGTCGTTGATGTCAGCAAATCGAAAAATAAGCCCGTTTGATGCCTTGCGAAAGATGCTGCGAACTTGTTGATGTTATCACGCTGCACGTGCCGCTGGTCTGGATCATTGAAATTGTCTTTTTTAAATTCAGCTGCATTTTGCCATTTTTTCGATTCAATAGTATACGTCTGTTCGCCCCATGAGTGCAACTCTCTCATTCCCTTCCATTGGGTTACGGGGCCTACATCATTCGACCAATTGTAAGTTACCTTTAGCTTTCCGCCGGTGTCAATGTTTGTGGTGAAATTTTTCCAACGCATCTGGTCTTTAACCATATTGTATAATGTTTTGAAAAATGTACGGTTCAAATCTCTTTGTACTTCTGTGCTTACTATACTCATTTTTTCCTCCCCTTATCCTCTTTGATAGACAACTTCAAGCCTATCAATGGTCGCAGCAAGAGCCGAACCTGCCGATTCTATAACTGATGTCGTTAGTTTGATATTCAATATGTCTCCGGGAGCCAGTCCGGTAGGCGTAACTACAAAGGTCGATTCCACATAGGTTGTCTTTTGCATCGCCTGCGGTGCGGTTGTCACTAAATCAGCACCGACCGCACCATCTGCCTGTTCATATGCCGAAAAGTCAATGGTTGACCCGTTGTTGGTGCCGGCACCGGTCAATACATGGTTGGCCTGTAGGCTAATTGTGCCGCCCGCTAAGTAATTATAAGGGATGCGATATTGATACCAGGATACGGAAGCTTCGGGTTCGCTTATCGCCGCTTCGCCGTCAAGGGTCAGCGTATTGGTACCGAGATTTAAGAAATGATCTCCGGGCGTTTCCGTAATTCCCATAGCCGCCATATCTGCTGCCCGCCATGCATGAAGCGGAATGCCATCAATCGTAGTTGCCGAAATGTCAGCAAGCAAATCATCGTCGAGCACCCAAATCCATACAACGGTAGTACTTTCGTACCTCTTTACTATACCGGCTTTTACTGAATTGCCAGGGTCGGTTAAGGCAACCGCATCATCATTAACAACGTACACGATCTGTTCTTTCCATGCCTGCGTAGCTCCGCTGGTCGTGAATTTGAATAAATCGCCCACATGGACATCAACGGTTTTTGCACCATTCGCCCCGCCGGTATTGTCAACTCCAGTAACCGCAACGCCGACAACTTTATGTCCTGCGGTATCAGCAGCTGGCACGGCGTATCCAGTCGAATCCACCGCAACCAATCCACCTTTATAAATGACTGCATTGGCCTTCATACGGTAGGGATTTTCAACACCTAACCACTGCTCTTCGCGTCTATTAAAATCTGCTGTAAGTGGCATTATTCATCTCCTTACTGCTCTAAAACTTTCAGTGCTTCATCGCTTAGTGCCGTCATGTCAATTTCAAGACCAACGTTCCCGGAATTATCGGAAAACTCTTTCACGATTTCGGAGTATTCGCCGGAACCGGTCGTAAAGTTTTTGTCTAATCCGAAAGCAAGGGGGTTTCCGCTTCCACCAATTATTTTTTTCATATCTTCATAGGCTTCCTTGCTCTGCTGCCTAATCGTGAAAAGCATTTTGAATTTGGCAGGTTTTTCAACGGGCGGGATTGCGCTGCAATTATGGACGAAATAGCCTACTTCGCGTTTTACATTATCCTCTTCGCGTTTGGCAAAGTTGGTTTTTAGGGTTTTGATTTCGGTATCTTTATCTGCAATGGTAGTTGTAAACCCTTTGATTTCTTCATCCTTGTCTTTGATCGTATCTTTTAATAAGGTGATTTCGTTGTTCTTCGCATCTATGTCCTTATCTTTCTTTCCGATTTCGGTATCTTTCCCCTCAATCGTTAAGGTAAATTTCCTTTTAATGTCGTCGGCGTCCCTTTGTGATTCTTTTATTTGGGCATCAGTCGCCTCTCTTACTTTTAACTTAACATCTGCTTCTGTATAATCACTCATTGTTTTTGTCTCCTTTTTCTTGGTTTTAGTTTTTTTAGAATCACCACTTTGATTCCCTTCTTCATTTCCCTGATTCGCGCTTGAATCATTATCACTTTCGCCACCGCTTAGGCGAAAATCTATTTCAATATTTTCATCACCTTCGCTTTGAGATGAAAATAATTGAACTTGCGTTAATTTTTTTAATCTACTTGAATCGAATATAGATTGACTGTTCGGCTTAAGGTGTTCAAGATATGCTCTTTGCGCACCACACAGGGCGATGTGATCTATTACAATATCGCCATTCTTCATTCTTGTTATCCCGATAGATTTGCCATCATACATTTTTTTCTCAATAATATCCGCAACTTCTTCCAAGAATTCGCCATTACCGCTCCATACACCATTGGGTTTCCGCCATATTTCTTTAATGCGCCCCAGGACGGCAACATTGTCCTTGTCCTCAGTTTCATGGGCATCCTTTGGGTTTAGTATAACCGGGATTCCTTTGTTTATTGCCTGTAGGTATGCGTGGGCTTTTTTGAAATCTGCTTCCGTCCACTTGCCGTTGTCAAGTGCCGGGTTTTTGTGTCGATAGTCCCCTTCTTCAAAAAACTCAAAATCAACTAATTTTTTCATGCAACCTCCAGTCGGTGGCCTGCTGAATTATATACCCTTGCACGTATTGCATTTTCTTTAACTTCGATCACCATACCCTATAAATAAACTAATTTTAACGATTTGTCAACTTATTGTTAAACTTTAACGATATATTTTAAATTGCTGCCTTATCTGGAATATCGTTAAAAATAGTTTTTTTAGACATTTCGAGGGAGTTATATTATAATTGGGTATGGTAAATGAGTCAGTGTGAACATGGGCGCCTGTGTTTGCTTGGGGATTAAACCCCTGACCATTATGGCCGCTGGCTTATTTGCCGTCAATTTAAGGAGAAATAAAATGAGCGTATTTAAAGGAAAATCAAAAATAGGCCAAATTAGAAAACTAATTGATCTAATTAACAAGCCACAAGCTGTTATCACTATAAAAGATTTTAAACTCATTCAAATCGGAATCCCCTGGATTAAGATCGAAGAGGGGTGCAAAATGCCTAATTTTTTTGATAAGGTAATGATATGGATACCGAGTATAGGGGATTTTAACAAAGCGGAATACTTAAATCATAAGACTGGCCGGGTATGGCATTCAGCACACGGCCACGACTGGCAAATAAACGATGCATCTCATTGGGCAAGAATAAACGAACCGGATGAAAAACTTATGCCTCCGGTTATTGAAGTAAAAAATGGTGCAGCCTACATTAACAATAAATATTTAGGGCCAACCTGTCTGGTAAAGGAATCAAAGGACAGCAAAAATGAAATGGATTAAAATAGAACTTTGCGAAAAACTAAAAGTCCACAAAGATAATGTTTGCAGTCAAATTGATGAAGAAATGAGAACCGTTTGCAGTAAGGGTAAATCATGAAATTCAGAATAGGCAGAACGTCGGACGGATTTTTCGGGAACCCACCGAAGCCATATGAGAATGCTACAGCTAAAGGTGAATCATGGGAAATTGAAATAAACGAACTTAATGAATTAATCGAACTGTCCAGGAATGATGATTTGATAATTAGACATGAACCCGAATCTGATTATAAATTTTGGCTTGAAATTTATGATGGGTGGAGGGAATAACTATGATTATCATCATAATAAACGAAAAGATCAAATATAAAAACGATGGCTACTGCATTGTGATAGATAAACAAATGATAAAAAACGCAAAGATTAAAAGATCATACACCGATAAACTTTTGATTTGGTACAGAATGATTTTAACCAATAACATACATTTAACGTTTAGCATTGATAAGTCATGCCGCAGGTTCGATACATGTGAATTTTATCCAATTGCTATTACTGAAAAAAATAAACATCTCAGGAAATATGCCAGGCAATGTTGTTTTTATGACCTCAGCAAATCTCTACAGAACCTTGTTTTTAGTAAAATCAGGAATCATCTAAAAATATAAGGAGAAAAAATGAAAAGAATAAGAGTAAAAACAAGAGTTGACTTTAATAAAAGGCAAATTGAAGAAATAGTTAGTGAATGGCTTTTTGAAAAAAAAATCATGAATGACGACGATTCTATCGGCCATTCATGGGTCTGTGGTATATCCGAAACGCTTAACCTACTCACTATCAATATTACCAAAAAGTTAGATGGGGATGATCTCTATGAATCTACGCCACAAGCCGCTATTGATAAAGTTAAAAGATTTGTAAGGGTTATTGCGCAAAGTAAAGGAAAAAGATTTTCCGAAATTTCAAGATATTTATGGACAGATAAATCAGATGGCGAAATTTATGAAATATTTGAAAATGAATTTGAAACCAAGCTGATTACCGAATTATTCAATTCAAGTGCAACTAACTTGCTAACAATTATTGGAAAGGGGAACGGCACGTGGATGGTGACGGAAAGCAAACAAATAAAAATCGATAATGAACTCGCAAGTCTTTATCAAGTAAAATTTGATGGATACGCGGACTGCATAGTTTGTGATGAATCGGAAGAATGGGTGAGGGAATATCGAATTGAAAACTTCGCAAAAAAGGCAAAATTCAATGGAATTTCAAAATTATTTGATTTTAAAGAGAACGATGTCCGCATATTGCAATCAGGCAATGAATTAATAAGGGTTAAAGGAGAAAACGAGCAGTCATGACTTTATGGTGGAGTGATTATAAATATTTATGAGAAAAGATAAAAAATGACTAAACAACAAATCATAGACAAAATAATGGTGACTAAGCCGAGAGTTACCGGCAAGACGGCATCTGGTACAGTGACGGCCTATAGGTTAGAATATTCAGACGATCTATATGTATCATTTCATGTTGATAATGAAAGCGGATTATTTCAAGCTTATTTTGTTGTACTGCTAAAAAATTCTATCGTCGATATAGTTTATTCATTTCATGATTTATTGCCAAGCGTCAAGAAAGTGATTAGCCATGAGATTCAACTGTTTATGGATTCGAGGTGAATTTGAACAAGCAGTTCGTCAATCCTTCTTAGTGAAACTTTAAATAAATCCTGCCTTTCCTTAGCCGATCTCTTCAAAAATTCATCATGGAAATAATATAGGAATAAGTTATTGAAATCACCCATGATGCCGAAAAATATGTCGCGGTCAAAATCATCCGCTTCGATAGGCAGCCCATCTGCCATTTCAGTTAGCTCCATAGCTTCATCTTTCATTAGGCCCAAATAAAAAACAAGCTCACCTTCACGGATCGCATTCCTTTCAAGCTCTATGAATTTGGCTAATGCTTATAGATAGCAAGGGCGCAATCCTGGCTAATAAATTCCCTATTGCCTTTGCGCTATAATAAAAACCGGCACTGCTTTTTAATACCAAATCACCTTCATTAATTATCCCCTTGCATCTTGATTTATCTATGGTTGTCATATTGATTCACCTTAAGCTTCCATATCAATATCCATATCCCGTTTATAATTTAAGTATTCTAAATGCTCACCTTCAATTTGTGTACAAGCATACGCCAATTTATATAAATCGCTTCTATAAATTAAAACATCTCGGATCTTAGCGTACCCTTCGTTAACCCTTGAATTGAAACTAATTATAGCATTGGTGACTCGTTCGCCCTGATTCGGAATTATTACATCAATTGGGATTTTTTTATCTTTCATTATTTTTCTCCTTAAATCTCAATCTTATCAATCTCTTTAATTTTAACCTTTTCAGCCTTCTTCAACCTTGCATCAATAGCTTTCAGATTTGCCTTACCCCGGAAGTCAGGATGCACTCCTGATTTAGCAGTATTTATTTTTGGAGTTATTGTGGATATTTTTTGCCTACCTGATTTTAGTCCGGCAATAGTTACCGGCACTACCGTACATCTGCAACTATACTCGTTAGGGGGATATATATCTGCCCATATCGGCGCGTCTTTAGGGGCAATAAACCCATCAAGCGCTTCATGTTCCGGTCGCGTCCGGTCATCCAACACCGCCCGATATTCCATGGCTGCAATGTTTTGATCTCTCGTAAAGTTTTCAAAACGTGCTGAATTATAGACGCTTGATTGATTGGTGCGGAATACGGTCTCCAGGTGCCAGGGTTCAAGTTTCAAAGCCTTAGATTTGATATAACCTGCTTTCCTGAATATATCAGGCAACACCATATTTTTCCAATCACGAAATACTACACCCGAATCGATTGAACTCTTGATAGATTCTTTTATTAGCCTGATGGCATTCAGGTCTTCTAATCTTTGTACTGAAAACGCTATTGATTTTATCCAGGCGGAAGCGGCCTTAAAAACTTTAGCCGGGATAACCGTTTTGTTTTTCAATAATTCTAAGGCACGGTCAAAGCCGGTTATTCTCCAATCTATTTTAGTAACTATTGCAAAATCATATTGTCTCTCTTGTATCTGCCTTTTGGCTATAAAATCAAATATGAACCCGGATTGGCTATCTTTCTTTTCCTCGATCTCCTTATCCTCTTCAGCAAACCCATTTCCAATTAAATATGATAGTAGCAAGGTTCTCTCAATAGTATTTCTGATTTTGTCTGATAGTGGGGTTAGTTCAAGCTTGTCAAAATCATCGTAACTTTCCATTTGTGATTCAACATCTTTTATCCATTGGTTGGTCTGCTTTCCATATAGTGGAATAGCCACATTGATAGCCCTGGTTCCTATGGTTTCGAGGGCACGGATTCCTTTTGATATTTTAGGCACTGACTAAACTCCTCCGTTTAGTTTTAACTGGCCTACTCATACATACTACACTTAGGCAATTGGGGCATTGAAATCTTTCTAAACCATCATTCGTTGTGGATGTGGTGCCTGTCTGTGGTATTGAAATTTCATTCATTTGCTGCCTGCAATTTGGACATAAATTCTTATCCCTATAAATATCACCAATCTTTATATCACCAATTTCAACCAATTCTGATTTAAAATTACTACCATATGTTGCTTTAGCTTTCACGCCTCACCACAAAAACCAAACCGTTTTATATGCCAAGAAAATTGAGAATATACAAGTAGCTACCAGTCGGCGGACATAATCAGTTTTGATTCTTTCTCTCATTGATTTTTCTTTATTACCAGAGCCATGCTTATCATAAAAATAATCATATAAGCCATGATTTAACCTATCAACCCGGTTCGCAATTGTCAAAATTACGATTTGATAAATTTCCGCAACACACAAAACTAAAATAATTTTTAGAATTATCATCCTTTACTCCTTTGATTTGTTTTCGTTATTCATGTCTTCATTATGTCATGAACCGGGATTTTTTTCAACTTTTCCGTATTTATCGGTATAAAAAACATGGCTATCTCCATGCTCTCTTTCGGCTTTGGCTTTCGCCGGGAAATTGATTTTGATGTAATTTTCAGTATCGGACATATAGGGAGAAAGGTGATAAATTATACCAGTCGGTATCCTGTAATATTCACTTACCAATTCGACTAATTTCTTTTCAAATTTTTCATTAATTATTTTACTTATAGAAATATTTGGTTTTTCTTCAACCGGTGGTTTTGGTTTCTTTGTTGGATTGCTCATTTATTTCTCCTTTTTTGAATACTCATTACTTATGTTTTTGATTCCACTTAATAGTCAATATAAAATCAAACCCAAGTAGCTCCACAAAAATATCGAAAAAATCGCCACGTGACGTTTGGGTTCTCTTGAAACTTAAGCCGAGAATTTTAAAATACCTATACCATGATTCCTCAATTTCATCCCGCTTTTTATAGCCGCTGAAATAAAGCGTTATCTCAATTTTCACTTTTTATCCCTCCTGTATTTCAATTTATGGTAAACGTGCATCAATAAATCCCGATCATACCCTGCACCGTGCAGCTTACTATCATCTGCCGGGATACCTAAATGCCTTGCCACCGATTTAAGAGAATGAGATTTCAAGCCGGGCAGCTTCTTTTTTGCAAGGGAAAGAACATTGATTGATTGCTTTTTGAAATTTAAATTAAAATCACGCTCACCAACAGTCTCTTTGTGAAATGCTTTTAAGAATTTATAATCAAACTTATTGCTGTATTCGACTATAGTTAGCGGCGGAGAAAATAACGGTATAGATCGGAATAGTTTATGGAATTGCGATCTTTCCGGCAATGCCCTCAACTTCTCCACCGTCCATCCATTAACCGCAAGAGCCTTTTCGCTTATATTATCCCACTTTTCCGGGCGCATAAATAACTCCATTTTGCAATGCGTTACTCCATCAATTTCGATTGTAAAAGCAAGTTCAAAAATCTCATGTTTCTTTGGATCGAATCCGGTCGTTTCCGTGTCTATGAAAAATAAGTTCATTTTTTTCTCCTAATACTCAAAATGATCCTTTACATTGCCTGGGGCGAATAGTTCGGGTCGAAAATTATGTACCGGAATCTCGCAACTATTATCAATTTTGGGCTTGTCTTCCAGGTCTGCGTTCCCTATTTCGCCACGTTCATGCAACCATGAATAAAGGTCTTTAATTATTTTCTTGTTATGCTTTTTCCGTTTTTTCATTTTCTTACTTTATCCTCATTGCTTGCCACTCCATTTATTTTCTTAACTTCCGATTAATCTTTTTATGGCAACATTTATAACAAAGTGGCGCGCCTGTAGTTTCCGACATGGGAAACCAGTCCATACTGCCGACGATAATGGTTTTTTTACAATGATCACACTTAACCCATTGGTAGGGATAATATTCCATAGTTTCCATTATGGCCTCACGGTGCTTATGTACCAAGTAAGTTTATCGTCAATCAATTCTTGCTTTTCAACAATTCTCAATTCACCGCCAAAATTAAAAGATATTTTCTCTGACTGATTAAAAAATTTATCAACTTTACTTGCAGTCGCACTGATCTCATCCACAATCTCATTATCATTTTCAGTATTCCTAATTATTATTTTATGATTTTTTTCAGGCCTTGCAACAAAATCATTGACCGCAATCAAACCGCATCTACAATTATATGGCATGATTACCTCCTTATTCATCAATTGCCCCTGTTATTAAACCTGCCAACAATGATTCGTAATTATCATTAGTATTGATACCCTTTAGTTTTTCAAGCCACCCCGGCCTGCAGGTAGGTTCCGCATCGAACTCACACTCTGGGCTAAATGCAGAAAAACATAACACACCTTCAATTTCGTAATTTTCACCCGTTAATCTTAGCATCTGAATCCAGGCCAGCGTATTTGGTTTGTATATTTCGCAAGTTTATCGAGTTGAATTCCAACTCCTTTTAGTGCCCCACAAGCTTCATTACCTCCGATTATCAGTTCACAAAGAGCCTTTTGAAGCCGCTGGTATTCTCTTTTGGTTTCAATAAGACCCTGTTTGTGCAGCCTGAATGTGCCGTATTTAAAAAATAGCCTTATCTTGTGCCATAGGTAGCGGCAGGTTAACCTTAATCCAAAGTGCGCAATCCAACCCATTATGTAGCTCGTTATTTTTTTCATGCTACCTCCCTTTGCCTTTTCGCCATTCGGTCATATAGTACTACATTGACCGTTGCGGCTAAGTTCATGCAATCGCAAGTCGGAATCATGACCTTGTCCCGACACCATGAGATTACACCCTTGCTAAGCGTTCCGTTTTCCGGGCCGAAAATATAAAATGCCCGTTCAGGATGCTTATAATCAATTAACGATTCGGCTCCGTCCACCAGGTCAACGGCAACCGGTATGCAATCATAGGGAATTATATTGTGCAGATCGTCCACCCTGATAAACGGAATATCCCGCCACATACTCGCAGTATCGGTCGCCCCGCACTTATCGGCATTGCCGCCGGATATAGCCAAAAACGCAGCCCTGTAGCAACCAACGGCTCTCATGGCTGCGCCTACATTTAGATCGTTTTGTGGGGAATAAAGCCCTATGGCTGCGTAACCTCTGATTTTGGTCATTTCCCTACCTCCTTTTCATCCACCCACCCCAGCAACTCATTGGGTGATTTGCCTATCGGCTCCCCGCTCCTATCTCTGTCTAAAAGTTTCCTAAAGCATATACCAAATGCAATTTTATCAAATTTACGCAATTCATCAATTTTGTTTTGAGTTTCTTTGTTATATCCAAACTTACAGAAGTCTCCATTCTTATCATATATGTGTGTAATTTTTGATGCACGTGAAAACAGATCAATCAAATCCCTATGTATGTCTTTTGTAAGGTGCCAGTATCTTTCTTTCGCTTCTCGATATTCATATTCACTATCTGTAATTATCGCATTGCACATCACGATCTCCCTTGATCTCTCAATAATTCAGCAAACCCCAAATCTTCCATGCTAATACCGGTTGCTTCATGGATTTTCAATGCTGTCTTTTTACTCATCTTGACTTTTCCTGGCTCCCGATGTAGCCTGAATGTTGACCAGGAAAGCCCGGCCATTTCTGCTATCTCATATACGAAATAGCGTTCTTTCTCTTTTTGTTGAATCCAGTTAGTGAATGCTTGGCTCATTTCTTGCTCCTTAATTTCCGTGAAATGTTTTCTCCTATTTCATCAAGTGTCATATTTGCTCCCTAAATTATTTTTCATATATCCATTATAACATAATTATGTTAATATTTCAACACTAAAGATTATTTACTTATGGCCTGGAAGTAAATTTATTTACTCAGTAAGATATTTTTCATCTCGAAAATATACCTGCATCCTCTCTTCTATGTCTTCTAAATACTTAGCAAACGTCTGGCTGGTCTGCTTTTCAGGAACCTTCAATATATCTTCTCCGTCCTTCTGATCCGGTATGCCCAATTTATCTTCAAACCATCCCCGTGGTATTTCCGCACCCAATGCTGTCGCTTTCTCCATGGCTTCAACCCATTCTTTCGGATCCGGGGCTTCCGGTAATACTATTGAAAATTTTGGATAGGCAGGGTTTTCAAAATTAAGATCGCAGAGCTGTTTTATAATTTCATCATTTATAAAATCTTCAAAACTTTTGATATAGGATTGAGTTAGGTAATTAAATAGTTTCATCCTGACTTTTTCCTTAGCCTGGCTGCCGGATGATTCATTTAGGGCTAATCCCTGCCCCTGGATTCTATATGCCATGGAAAGACTGCAGAACATGATGAAATTATTGTAAGCATCGCCGGGGTCTTTTGGATTCTGATTAAGAAACACGACTTCAACTTGTGAATCTGGCAAAATTATGGTGGTGTTTGCTCGCGGATTATTACCGTACTCCTCAAGTGTCTCGTTTTCTTCCGTGGTAAAATTTCCTTCTTTTTCTTTTTTAGTTATTATTTTGCTTGGCGATACAAAAACTTCACCCAGCAATCCCCACAGCTTGACCTCTTCTTTCTTAAGCCACCAATAATTATAAATATCATTGTAAATCCCGCGCCCTATAGGATTTCCGAACTGCGCATTATATGTCATCGCCTTGAACTTCCTGGAATCTAAAACTATTTCATTTCCCACAAAACAAGATTCAATAAATATATTCCCATCGCAAGGCGTGTATAACAAATCCCATGTTCCGTCCTCTTTCTGCTTAAAACAAAAGCTTGATGGTGGGCGAACGATTAGCCCGCCTAAGCTTTCATCTAACCCCCATACGGTACGGCCATTTATGGTTTCCTGTGCGTATATCAATTCGGTAAACGAATTCCCTATAAATAGGGAAGATAGCATATTTTTTTTCTTATCTCTGAATTTTGAAATTCTTCCAAACATCTCATCAATAAATTCTTTTTCTCCCTTATCGTCTGAATCAGATTTTATTTCATCCGCCTGTCCCAAAATTGCAGCAAGCATGGTTTCTTTTAGCCCGGCAAGTGTCGGATCGCCTTCATCCATTTTCCGCACAGCCTCTTCTTTAGTTTTGAAGCTTGACCTGACTCCCAAAACCTCATTAGGGTCGAATGGCATCTCATCATACCACCCTGTAATTTTTGACGCCTCTGAGATAAAAGCTTTATTAATCCCCTCTTCTATTTTCTTGCTATTAGCTTTTTGTAATTCTGCCATACCGTAATTATATGATAGTTTTCGTTTTTTTTCAACATATTGTTAAATTTTAACATTAAAAGTCTTTCATTGCGGAATACATTTTGCTTTTTGTCATGGTTGGCTTCTTGTTACTTTTCTTTTCAATTGGGTTGACTTTCTCGATAACAAAATATCTAAATTCATCCATTGCGTGGTCATTTTCCTGAATCGGGATTCCTTTTTTATTTAATTTGTATGCCGAAGATTCCCTGATGTGATTGTGGCATTTGTTTGAAATATATATTTTGGGCCTGCCTAAAACCGGTTTCAATGCACCCCTAACTCTTGATATCCCGATTTCTACCGAATTATTGGCGCCTTTTGTGCTTACTCCGGCAGCCTGCCACTCTCTCCGCAAGTCGCTTCTTGACGGATCGCAAACCATGCCGGAACGGTCAATGTAATTCCACCACGGGCGACCCTTTGCAATTTCAATTATATGGGGATTGCTTGTATTGCTTTCATAAATTTCATCAACCTTCACCCATGCATCAAGCTTGGTATCTGTGTAATCTTGATACACTCCCAATGCAAATGGATGAGTCCCGCCCCAATCTATTGAGAGATGAACTTGTTTTGATGGATTGAAATCGACTGTTAGCAAGTGAATGTCAGCATTGAATTCATCCCTATAAACTAAATCCGGGGAGCCAATCTTATTACAAAACCATTGCACCTGCACGGTGTGCGCTGATAGTGTTTCAAGTTTTGTTAAAAAATCTTTGATCTTATAATACCCGGTCGCCTGTTTTATTTGCTCTCCAGGACAGAATG
>Ga0209986_10001225_pt1 | contig 24794 bp, 18 predicted proteins | sample BlataG_FD_183168 | JGI IMG/M metagenome (GOLD analysis project Ga0209986, IMG submission 183168) | Deep subsurface microbial communities from Black Sea to uncover new lineages of life (NeLLi) - Black_00105 metaG (SPAdes) (version 2) | ecosystem: Environmental > Aquatic > Marine > Oceanic >... | reverse complement strand
GATAAATCTTTCTGGAGATTTTAATGGAGATGGAAAAAATGATATGTTGCTTATAGATAAAGATAAATTAAAAATTTTTCCTTTAATTGATTTAGATAAAGGATACTCAAAAAGTCCTAAATTCAATATTAAAATAAAGAATATAAAAAATTATATGATCAAAGATATAAACAAAAATGGAAAAAGTGATCTGATAATCTTTTCTGATACTCATATAAAAATTATATTTTTTTAGATGGGTATTTAATAAACAATTAAGACGAGAGGGATCATAGTATCAGGAAGCCTTAGCCTCCCAATGATTGAAATGACGTTTTTTAAACGAATTAACACATCATTGAGATAGACGTTTTGAATTGTATAATTCTAGCTTATCCCCAAAATGCGAATCATCCATAGTGCTAAAATTTTCGTACCACAATCGACATCTTAATGCGACATAATGTGACAAAGTAGGACAAAAAGGGACATTTTCTTGAAAAAGTTGACAAGTAATGATTAACCATACATATCATAGTATTGGGCCAAAAAAGATGAATAGTACTTTGTACACGATCTCATATAGAAATTCTTTTATTGTATTTTTTTTGGTTCATCTCCCAAAAAGTTGCAAAATAATATAAGAGACGTATTTTTGTCATTCCCGCGAATGTGGGAATCCAGAAATATGAAAAAGTTTTACGTTTATATCCTTTGTAGTAAACGAAATGGCACTTTATATACAGACGTTACTTCTGATATTGTCAAAAGAGTTTATGAACATAAACATGGTTTGGTAGAAGGTTTTACTAAAAAATATAAGGTTCATTTTTCGTAACTTCTCAATAAGTGTGGGTAGTAGCTATGGATTCCCGCCTCCGCGGGAATGACGATTGAGTGTAAGTGTCTGTCATTCCTGCACCTGCTACCCGCCTTCGCGGGCACAAGCTTCGCAGGTGTAAACTTGTCCCCGCGAAAGCGGGGAGCAGGAATCCAGTGATTAGTCACAAGTATAATCTACCCCCAATTATTGAGAACTTACTTATTTTCAGTGTAAAATCAACATAATCAGCTCTTGCCAATCCCTCGAATCTTCCCATTTTAGAGCTTCTCTTTAAGCTCTTTAGCTGCAGCTCAAAATGTTTTGCCAACTCCTTCTGAGGAACAAGCAAAAGCCCACCAAAATTATTTGCCTGAAGTTCCAATTGTCGCTTATCTGCGAATGCTAGTTATGAAACAAAACCGATAATCGTCAGTTATTTCTTTTATATTTTTTTAACAGATATTCTGTTTTTAGATCGTCCATAAAGAATGTGCTGTCAAGTATATTGGTTTTTAAAAACAGCTTCGCATTGTATTCATCGCTAAGTTTTCTAAGATCCTTCCAATCTTTAAGCGCCCTTTGCAACAGGCCATCATCTTTCAGATCGCTTTTAATATTGTAATTGTCAAGAATGACTAGACCCTCAATATCTCTTTTTGAAATCTCATTTTTTGAAGCAATGTTACACTCGATTCGCCTCAATAATCTAAGCTTGATTTTTTGTTTCAACACTCCCTCATATGTTGATTTGAAGTCTTCATACTTATCATGAACAAGATCTATATATCTCTTAACTTGATTAGTAAAGACATTTGCTATGTCTGAATTGTTTTTGTTCTTTAACTCCAACACCACAAAAGTGAATTTACCGTTATTTAATCTTTTAAGGCCTAAAAGATCGATCCTACCTTTTTTACTGCCAGGATAAACTACCTGTCTATCAATAATCAGAATCCCATTTTTCCCTATAGCCCTATTGTCTATAAAATGATTAATTTCACTTACCCCTTCTGAAATATCTCCTTTTTTATGCTCGACTATTTTCGATATTATCGAAGTCATAATTTCATTGAAACTGTTGGATTTCTCTTTTTCTATATCATCAAAAGATATCTGCCATCTATTATTGCCATAACCTTTGACAAGCTTTTTCAAATCAGCATTTAAGAGTGGTTTTGGATCAAATCTCTTTGAAGCAATAAGATAATATCTTCCTTTTCTCCTTTTTACCTCGATGCCATGGCCTAAGAAATAAAGATCCAAAAAGTTGTTTCGAATTTCCACCATAAAAGATTTTCTATGTTTGCGCTCAAATTCTAATATAGGATGTAATTTTCCTTCCCCAAGTTCATATAAAAAATCAGAATCTAATCCTTTAAATTGTCGGGATTTGTTTTCACTCATACTATTCCTCCCTTTCTTACCAGTTTTCCTGACAAATATGGTTTTTTATTACTTGTGTTTGTCGTCAAGTGGTTTCGGCCTTTTAAGCTGACATTTTAAGCTACAGTTTTCGTAATTCATACTATACCTAACTAATTCCATTTGGCAAGGACTCAAGCATAATCATCTTTTTGATTTTCCTTCATAGACTTTCTTTTCAGACTCTGGCGATTTGTCTGCAATTCCTTCTTTCGGATAAAGACCAGGAAGGCATTTTTGGATGCTCAAAATTATGTTCCTATTAATAACTAATGCATATGCTGACTGAATATTTTATCCTTATCATAAGGAATTTTTATAGTCAATTATATCTAAAATTGACGATGATTGTTTACACATGGAGCGATCTTCTATATGCTAGATGTTTTTTGTGAATGAATCCTTTTTGTATAAGAATAAAAAAGGCAGGATCGATGGCTGAGAACCACCTGTCCTAGTCCCCTAGACGATAGCGCCACCTGGGTAGGGAACCGCCAGGATACCAGATGTATCCCAGGCATGTCAATGATTTTGGAAGATTTTAGCCTTTTCGAACTTTCGTCCTTTCTCCTCTAGTTTCAGCCAAAATCAGCAAATTTTGATACAAATTTGATACAAATTTGGAATACAGGTAGGAATATTTCAATTTCAGGAGACACCCTGGACTCAAAATCCAGTTCTCCTTATGGAGAGTGTGGGTTCGACTCCCTCCTCCGGCACCAAGTTTCCCCAGGAATTTCCCCTGGTTTTTTCATTTTTTCTTTAATGCTTCCTTTTAATCATTTTTAGCCGTAATTAGGCGATTTTAATCAAATTTGGTGACAATCGGTGACAAAGAGGGAGGAGTCCGTACATAGATAGAGCGGTGGACTTCGAATCCAAAGGTCGGGGGTTCAAATCTTCCCCTGGAAAACACAATTTCCAGGGGTAAAAGACAGTTTTCCATTTAGTCATCCTTAACCACAATTAGGCGTTTTTAGTCAAAATCTGTTACATATCCGTTACACGGGGAGAAGTTTATTCAGACAAAAGGATATTGAAATTCATTTAGGAATTTCAATAAAGACATGGATGTAGTAGAATACCATCCAATAATAGAAGAATTGTCTAATATTTCTTTATAAGAATAGTTAAATGGAATTTATCCAAAACTGTATTTTCTATATTTTATTTCAATAGCCAAGATTTTATTATGTTAATTAAAACTAGTCTGATAAAGGGATTTAAAAGATATAGAGAATTAAATGCTTTACCTCCTTATCAAATGTGGAATTATGTACAATTAGCAAATTCAGTAGCGTGGAATGTCGAAAGCATTTTAAAGAATTCAAAATGTGAAGTTTCAATTTTTAGGAAAAGAAAGGATTTAAAATACGAACCGAAATTCACAAAAAGAAAAATAAGATTTTATCTTCCGATTCTCTCAAAAAAATTTTCTTTCTCTTTTAGAGTAGAGTCAAATTGTGGCTTTGGAGTAGAGGATTTTAATTTAATAGAAGTTCTGATAATAGTCTATAATTCTCTTTTTGAGAATTTTATGAAGATTAAGTTTACAGATGAGTTTTTATTCTCACTTTATCCTTCTCTCCAAAATTCTATTGCGTCATTATCCATTTCCAGCTACGCATCGTCGCATTGGAAAAAAGAGATTGGGAGATATGTTGTAGATGAAATAATTGAGTTTTTACATAAGTTATCAAAAAAGTCTTATGAAGGTAATCCAGCTGAAATTGCCGTTGCAGTAATTCCAATTGACATGGATGAGAAAGCATCTAGAATCAGAATAGATTCAACTTTACTCGACTCAAAAAAAACTTCAGCATTTTTTATTGGGCATCGACATCTTTTTAAATGTAATATTGAGGGCTTTGTGATAGGAATAGAAACATTAGCGCCTCATCCAGACTGTAGCTTTAAAGATACTTATTTTGCTCCTTATGAGTGTCAACCCATTCTTGAATTTTCGCGCATTAACAAATGTTTGATATTTATTTTAAACCGATATGCCGAAATTTTTGTCATTTTCAATGGTTTGATAGTATTTTCTTGGCATGAAGATGTTTGGCGATTATTTCCTCATAAAAAATATATAGATACATTGATTTATAATATGAAAAAAACTAATGAAATATGGAAGAATGAGCATCTTGGATACTTAGCAATTTATATTGGCATGCTTGCACTTTCATTAAGACACAGAAGAAAAGGGGGATTAATCGTAATTGGAAATGAATCACAATTACATTCTTTATTACAAGATGATACTTTGATTAGCAGTGATGTTGAAGAACTATATCAATCTTTTGTTTCGAGGAAGTTTTTATTAGACTTGCCGATATCTTTAGTATGCAATATTTTATCAATAGATGGAGCAACTTTAATTACAACCTCTCTAGAAATTCTAAGATTTGGGGTAATTTTAAATACGCAAAATTACAAAAGTGGGAGTGAAGGAGCTAGGACGAGAGCCGCGGAATTTTCTTCACATTATGGAATTTCAATTAAAGTTAGCGAGGATGGTCCTGTTACAGTATATAGAAACGGCAAGATAGTTTTAGATTTAATTTAATACAAGAATAATCATTATTGTTACCATGTGTCTTGCAGAGAAATAATCTCTGTTGTTTGCTCTTGTAGAAAATGAGTTTGATAAATCAACTGGAAGAATTAGATACAATGATATAGAAAATTGAAAATTTCTTTTTAATATAATGAATTGAAAAGACCGATTTTGAATTTAATATTATTTGTTTTAAAATTTTTCCAGCTGTGCAGTTTCGAGCCCTGCCCGAGGAGCTAATCAGTGAGTGCGGGTTCAATTCCCTCCTCCGGCACTCCTATTAATCCTAGAATTCACCTCATTTTTTCATTTATTTTCTCGAACGATTCCATTTAATTCATTTATAGCCGTTCATCCATTCGGGATATTTATGGAGCGGTCTTCAGAATCTCTTGGCTTACTTTATGGCTAAGATTAATCTGAATTGTTTGCCTTATATTCAGTTAAAAGCTCTTCTGCCCCACGGTAATCATGGAAAAAAGTGCTATCGAGCACATTTGTCTTCAGAAATAAATCAAAGGAATAATAATCAGGTTGATTAGCCCAATCTTTAAGAGCTCGATGTAAAAGACCATTTGGCTTCAGGTCACTTTTAATATTGTAGTTATCGAGGATAACAACGCCTTTAATGTCTTTTTTGGAAATTTCTTTTTTTGGCACAATTTGAAATTTTATCTTCTTTAGCAAACCCAATCTAATTTTTTGGTCTATTACTTTTGTATATGTAGCCATAAAAGAATCATAGTGTTCAAATACAATGTCTATGTATTGTCTTAATTGGGTAAAGACACCACCTATTTCTATGTTGTTTTTGTTTTTCAATTCTATTACAGAAAATGTAAACTTGGAGTCCTTCAATCTTCGAATCCCCAAAAGGTCAATTCTATTTCTGATTCCAGGATAAGCGACTTGTCTGTCGACGACTAGAATCCCATTTCTCCCAATAGCTCTGTTGTCGACAAAATGATTAACTTCGCTGACTCCTTCTGAAATTGACCCTTTTCTATGAAGCACAATTTTTGAAATAACAGTGTCCATAATTTCCTTGAAATCATCATTATTTTCTATTTCTTCAATGTAAATTTGCCATGTTTTGCCGTGGTCTTTTACTAAATGTTTAAGTCTATTTGATGATAAAGATGGTTCTGGATTAAATGCGCTTGAACCAATTAAACAATATTTGCCATTCTTCTTTATCTTTTTGACTACAATTCCGTGACCTAGGAAATATAGGTCTAAAAAGTTATTTCTAATCTCTAATATTATTATTCCTCTATTATTGTGTTCATAATCTAAAATATAGTTGAGCTTTTTTGATTCATCTATTAAATCATTTAGAAAATCAGGGTCAAGTCTTCTAAAAAGGATATCATTATTCATTAAGAATTCTCCTAGGGATTTTATTTGGTCTAATTATACACTAGGGGAAACTAATTTTCCTAAAAGTTCCATTTTGATAATTATTTCTGCGAGTTTTATGGTATCCAAAAAACAAATTGAAATTAAAATCTTTTGCTTGTAACAACCAAGCAGGTTCGAGTCCTACCCGAGGAGCCAGCTTTATATGAAAAACAGCAAGAAAATCACCTTGTTATTGCTTAGCAGAAGTAGGCAGTTTTAATCAATTTCTGTCACCTATACGTCACCGATTTAGTCTATGCCGTATTCTACTTTTTGACATTATTTTTTTTATTAATGTATACTTAAAATGAAAATTTAAAATTTTTCCGTTTTTATCACAAAAAGCTGATAGATTATTAATATTCAACTTATTTTAATGAAAGAGAGAAACCAAAAGGGGGAAACATGATTATCAATTCAGAAAATGCGACAAAAATTGATTCCTATTTAAAAGATAATGATGAAGCAGAATTGGGTAAATGGCCTATTGAGCTGAGCGGAGAAAAGAAAATTGTTCCTTTCTATAAATTTCCTTTAAAGCTTCTATATTACAACATAAATAATGGACGCTTTGCTGCTGAAAAAAGAAAGAGAGAAAAAGATATAGGAAGAGAGCTTAATTCATTAGATAAAGAAGACACAAAACAAATTAAAGACCTTTTGCTTAGAATTTTTCCTGATAAAACAAAAGCATTGAAAGAAGACATAAGGAAGAAAGGACAGATGGAACCAGGAGTAATAACTTTTGATGGATTTGTTATAAATGGTAACAGAAGAATGGCAATTTTTGAAGATTTACATAAAGATGAACCAACTGGAAAATGGGAGTATTTAGAAGCAATTAGGTTAAGACCGGATATAAATCCAAAAGATTTATGGAAGCTTGAGGCAGGATTACAATTATCTAAAGAAAAAAAGGCTGATTATTCTCCTGTAAATGAACTTCTTAAGATTAAAGATGGTTATGATACGGGGCTCAAGCCTGAAGAAATTGCCGCAGCTATGTATGATTGGACACCAGAAGAAGTAGATAGCTCATTAGAACGACTAAGATTAATTGAAAATTTCTTAGTTTATTTCGGACAAGAAGAAAATTACGGATTTATACAGGAATTTGGACTACATGAATATTTCATAAATTTGCAAAAATATATTCTTAAAGGAGCAAAAAAAAGAGGAACAAAAAGACAGGAAATTCAGAGAGAAATAGAAGGTGCTTTTCAAATGATTTTTGATTCTGCTCTCATGCAAAAAGATACTAATAAGAAAAAGCGGGGTATAACACACCAAAACATAAGGAAATTGGGAAAAATATACAGTGATACTTACACTAAGGAAGCATATTTTGGTGAATTGCCAACTAAAAAGAAAAAGAAGGTCGGTGATGTATTCGAGGCTTTTAAAAGTGCTGAAGAAACTATGGACATGATTGAAAAAAGGAATGAGCCTTTGAAACTAGTTACAACTGCAATTAAAGCATTACAAAATATAGATACTAATAGTAAACACTTTATTAAAGAAGAAGTGAAAAAGAAGTTGTATGACTTAAATAATGAAGTTGCTAAGTTACTCCGGAAATTTAAAAATTAAATGGAAAAAGGAAGAGTAAACTTATCTATTAAGAATAATATTTTCATCGTTGATGCCTCCGAATTCTTAGAAATATTAAAAGGACGCCATAGGATTTATTTTGAAATCGCATTAGGATTGAAGATTAAATCCGGCGAAACAAATTATATTTTAGAAGAAGAGAATTCTTTTTTCGACATAATCCCAGAAGTTATCGATTATTTAAAAAATAATAAGACAGAATTAGCTCTAGATAAAGAAGTAGCTACTTTAATAAAAAACTATCACTCTGAACAGAAATTATTCAATGAGGCAAAAAATCTAGGCATAAAAATAAAGAGAAATCCTGTAAAACAAATAAAAATCCCCTCATTAACGAGAGTTTTAAAACCTTATCAAGTTAATCCTGTAATTCATATGTGTAGTTTGAAACATTGTGCGAATTTCTCTGTTCCTGGAAGTGGAAAAACAACTATTGTTTATTCTGTTTTTGATATTCTTAAAGAGAAAAAGGAAATAACCAAATTATTTATAATTGGTCCTCGTTCTTGTTTTCAACCCTGGGAAGATGAATATAAACTTTGTTTCGGAAGAAATCCGGTTAGCGTTAGATTAACGGGTTCCAAAAGAGCAAGATTAGCTATATATTTTCGATGGAAAGAATTCGAGATTTTTCTTTGCACTTATCAGACTGCATGCAATGATATAGATAGAATAATTTCAACATTAAAAAAAGACAATTTTTTCCTCGTATTGGATGAGTCTCATTATATTAAGAGATTTGAAGGTGGAGTCTGGGCAGAAACAACGCTTAAGATTGCTCCATATGCAAAAAAGAGAGCAATTCTTACAGGCACGCCAATGCCTAATAACTTAAAAGACCTATGGACCCAATTAAATTTCCTTTGGCCAGCGAATGAAATCTTAGGGAATAAAGAAAGCTATTATTATTTTTGTGAGAGCGAAAATAATTTACAACTAGTTCAGAAAAAGATTGAGCCATTTTTTACTAGAATTCCAAAATCTGATTTAGGATTGCCCCCTCAGAAGTTCAAAAGAATATTAGTAAAACCGAATAAGCTTCAACAAAAAATATATAATGCTTTAGCTGTAAAATTTTTAAAAGAAATTGATGTGTCATTTGAAGAGAGAAAGGAATTAAGAGAATGGAGGAAGGCAAGGATTGTAAGACTTATCCAAGCAGCTTCTAATCCAGCAACTCTAGCTAAACATTCAGAAGAATTTGATATTCCTGCCTTTAAGCCGACAGAAACTTCACTACTCAAGATAATTCAACTCTATCCAAAATATGAGGTCCCTGCAAAGATAAAGCATGCAATTACTCTAGCTAATAAGCTATTGAAATCTGGGGAGAAGGTTATCATCTGGTCTTCTTTTGTTCACAATATAAAAATGTTATCTAATCTAATTAAAGAAATAAAACCGTTCATTATTTATGGGGCAATCCCTAAAGATGAAAGCGAGAATGTGGAATTTAACAGAGAGCAACAAATCAGAGAGTTTAAAGAAAAGAAAACGCCATCAATATTGCTCGCAAATCCTGCAGCTTGTGCAGAATCAATTTCTTTACATAAAGTGTGTCATCATTCAATTTACTTAGATAGAACCTTTAATTGCGGCCAATACATGCAATCGCTTGATAGAATTCATAGGGTAGGACTAAAAAGAAACGAGAACGTATATTATCATATTTTGATTTGTTCAAATACTATTGATGAAACCATTGATAGAAGGCTATTAGAAAAGCAAGATTCTATGAATTATATTTTAGAAGAAAAAAGTGTCCCCCTAGGTTCTTTAGATGTTGAACCCATGCAACTTGGGAGAGATGAAGACGAGGAAATGCAAGATTTAATTGCCGTAATTGAAGACTTAAAAAGACATGTTGCTTCAGAAATATAAATTATGAAATATTCTATTTTTGATTTTTATCAGCTGAATTATCTTTTAATCGTTATAGCTAGTATTAAAAAAAATAAAAGGAGTATCTCGAAAAGCCTATTAATTGATATTTGTTCTTCACATATAATTGGTGGAAGAAGTTACGATTATGAAAAAGCTGTGAAGTTAGCGTCACTACTCAATCTTATTTCAGAAAGGGATAAAGATATTAGGTTGTCAAAATTAGGCAATATTTTCTTATCTGACAATGCTTATAATTATTATGAACTTACAAATAAACAAAAGGATTTCATTATAAAAAATTATATGTTTCAGGGAGTATTTTTTGAAGAGTCGAAAGCTGTATTTTCCCTATTTTGTCCTGATTATGAAAATGAAACATATTATTTAAATAAGGACGATGCTTTTATTCCAAAAATTATTGAACCGTGCTTTAATCTACTTAAAATTTTAGGTGTTCTTATTAAGTTAAATTCCTTTTATATTGTTTCGAAAGCTTATGTTAAAGAGATATCGAAATTATTGAGTCCCAAACTAACAATAACATCTAAGAATTTATTAAAAAAGTTAGAATTACAAAAAAAACTTGGTGACCACGCAGAAAATCTAGTACTTAAATTTGAAATAAATCGATTAAAGAAAAAAAAATGTAAACTGCAAGCTCAATTAGTAAGGAAAATAAGTGACTTAAATGAGGCTGCGGGTTATGATATTGAATCCTTTAATGGTGATGACTACAACATTCAATATGACCGTTTTATCGAGGTAAAATCCTCATCTGGGAAGCAAATAAAATTCTTATGGACTAGGAACCAATATGATATTGCTCAAGAACTAAAAGATAAATACTGGATTTATTATGTTGGAAGTCTGAGTTTGTCAGATGAAGGACCTGTTAATCCAATAATGTTTCAGGACCCGGTGAACATATTTACTGACGATGAGAAATTTACTGTTGAGCCAGCTGTATTTTTAATAAGGAAGAATTGAAACAATGTTTAACAAATCTTATATATATAGACTATATTTAAATGAGAAATAACTTTAAAACAAATATTATTTTTCAAGGCAAATGTTTTGATGTTCTCTCGAATTATCCAGATAAATGCATAGATTTTATCTTTACCTCTCCCCCATATGCAGAAAGAAGAAAAAGCACTTATGGAGGTATACCTCATAATAAATACGTAGAATGGTTTGTCCCCATTTCGAAACAATTATTTAGAGTTTTAAAACAGAATGGTTCTTTTATATTGAATATTAAAGAAAATGTTATAAATGGAGAACGACAAACCTACGTTTTAGAACTAATTCTTAAGCTAAAAGAAATCGGGTGGCTATGGACAGAAGAATATTGCTGGTATAAGAAGAATTCATACCCTGGAAAATGGCCCAATAGATTTAGAGACACATGGGAGAGATGCCTCCATTTTACAAAACAAAAAAAATTTAAAATGTATCAAGATTCAGTTAAAGTTCCCATAGGAGATTGGGCTAAGAAAAGATTTAAACATATGAGTGATAAGGATTTTATTAGAACAGTTTCCGGGACAAATAGTAAGTTTGGTAGAAATGTATCGAATTGGTTAAACAAGAGAAAAGTATATCCTCATAATGTTCTTGTTTTTGAGAAAGAACATTATTTTGAGCCAACGAATTTAATACAATTTCCAACTGAGTGTTCCAATCGAAATCACCCTGCTGTTTTTCCAATCGAATTGCCAACTTGGTTCATAAAATTATTTACAAGAAAAAAAGATATAGTTTTAGACCCTTTTATAGGCATAGGGACTACCGCACTAGCATCCATTTTGCTGGACAGGAAATATATAGGAATAGAAAACGTTAAAGAATATGTGAAAGAAGCAAAAGAAAATATAAGAGATTTAGAGAAAATAAAAGAGCTAAAATGATTTTTATGGAAGCCAGAGACCCGAAAGTCCTGATTTGATTATTTCCAATAATATAGTGTATAACGAAATAACAGATTAAAATGGGCTTAGATTGATATATTTATCTATAAGACTTAGACTCCAGATTAATTAAGGAGGGTTGAAATGTCAGAAAGTGAAATACTCCTCATCGATGGAATTGAATATTCTTTATGGTCACCAAAAAAGGAAGATGAGCTTGAAAAAAGTGTCAAATATCATTCAGAAAAAATATTTGGACCTAATATTATCTATTTCGATATCAAAAGAAAGATTACTACTTCTCTGGGGTTGGGGACTATTCCTGATGCATACTTAATAGATTTTACAAATAAGACCTTTTATCTAATTGAAATTGAATTATCCTCGCATCCTGAATATGACCATATTAATAAACAAATTGGGAGATTTATCGGTGCTCTAGGAAATTATAAAACACGACAGAAAATTGCTAGAATTCTCAAAGAATATATAGACAAAGATATTACTCTACAAAAATTCGTGAATGACAAGATTGGGAATCGAGAGCTTTATCAGTTTTTTCTTGGGGACATTTTAGAGGAAGCTAAAGAACAAAAATATCAGACAATCGTTGTCATTGATAAAATTACAGAGTCCATCTCTGAGGCTTGTTATATTCTAAATCCTAGACCTAAATTAATAGAATTCAGAACTTTTGTAAGAAAAAATGTGGGTGATTTAAGGGTTCATTGCCATCTATTCGAACCTCTTGTTTCAGAGAAAACAAAAATTGATAAAATTTATCCTCCTGATATTTCTCCACCTGAAATTTACGATCAGCCAGGTCGTGTGAACTACACAGGAAAAGAACCAGAAAGAGCGAAATTGTTTAATGAAATCATCGAGGTAAAAAAATGGAGACAGCTTTTATTAACTGTAGCAGAAAAACTTCTGGAATCTAATCCAGAAGATTTCAACAAATTAGCTGATTCGGAGATTATGAGAGGGAGAAAAGCTTATTTATTAACTAAAGATAAAAGGGCATTACGGGCTCCTCATCAGTTAAGCAATGGATTATTTTTGGAGACTAACCTTAGTAGTAATTCTATAGTGCGAATTATTAAGAATAGATTATTAACAGGTTGTGGTTATAAAGAAACTGATATTGAAATATTTCTGAAGGATTGAGGCGATTGGGAGCCTGTGAATAGAACTCCGCAAAAGGGAATGATTCTAAAACTTATTTTTAGGATGAAATGATGGCGAAAGAAAAAAAAGATTGGGCTGCAATAACTGCTGTAGCAGCAATTTTAACATTGGTAGTATCAATTATTGCGTTTAGGAACCACATATTAAGTTTTTTATCATCAGTAGGAAAATTTTTAATGGATATTCTTAATATCTTCCCAACAATTTTGTCATTTAGAATTCCGTTGTATTCACTGTTTATAATATTTCTGTTGGTCGTATTAGTTAGCTTTATCATAAGAAGATATAACAGACGAGAATTTCTTAAAGTTAGGGATAATCTGTTATTTAAAATATTACAACTTCAAGAGATTGGAGAAAAAAGTCTTACTTATGAATATACTGAAATTTTAGAGCTGGGATACGGGCTTAAAATAAATAATGGAAAAATACCAAAAGAAAAAGAATCAGAATTTAAAAATATCATTTCAGACCTTGTGATAAATAATCTAATCAAATATGAGGCTTCGACTAAAGACCAGGGCAAGCTGTATAAGATGACTGATAAGGGACTGAAATATGCAAAACGAAAAAAGTGGCAAGTGCTTTAGCGAAAAGAACTTTATATAGGAGTGTGCGTGAGGCGACTGGAAGCCAGAGACCCCTAAAGCCCTGGCTTCTCAAACTATAGAAATCGTTCTTTGGGGCTAATAGTAGAAAACTTTTTAAAATTATTTATGCTAAGAATATGAAGGAAAGAAAATCAAAATACGTCGTTCATTATCTACCATTCTTAGAGATAGAAAAACCTATAAGGCTTGGGGTAGTTCAATTTTTTCCATATCCCGAACATACCGATATGATAGAAAATTCAGAGTTGATTCCATATTGTGAAAAAATTAAAAATTCTTATTGGTTTGCAAAAGATAAATCTCTTAAAAGCATTACTATGGCAAAGTATTTACCGAAGCCTTGGAATCAGTTAGATGATGACGAACAAAAAATCGTTTGGAATACAAATACATTTCTATGTTTTTGTTGTTTAGCCGCTAATGAATTCTCACCAGACAAACCTTATCGTAACAGCACAAATTTTCAACTTATTACTCAATATTTAACCTTAGATAGCGATTTTTTCTCAGTGCAGACTCGGAGACGGTGGGGGACAAGTCTTACTGGGGGATATAGATGGGAAGAACATATACAAGTCATTCCTCATTATGTTGGCAGTATTGGAGAAACAAACTTTGATGATTCTTTCCTTTCCATTTTCAATGATATGTTAGACGGAAGAATTGGGCCCTTTCCTGAATTGGATATTTCCTTAGAATGGTTTTATTGGGCAAATACTGATTCATCATTAACAAATTTAGATTTGGAAGCTGTGCTGGTGGCATCTGCTTTCGAAGCATTGTTTAAAGTCCCTATCGGAGTGATGAGCAAACGAAAGTTTTTAATGGATTCCATTCAAAACCACTTCAAAGATTATAAGAGAATAACTACGACAAGACCTTATTCTCAAGGAACCTCACCTAGGACAAGAGGCTGGAAAGAATTTTGGATGGATGAATATTATTGGTACAGAAATTGTATAGCTCATGGAACTAAGCCAGACTGGGAAGGGAAGATATGGAATCCTTTAGAACACCTTCTTATAGCGTACAAAATTTTTATTGATGCGGTTAGAGTAAAATTTGAGAATGAAATTCAATCAAAGCTCGATATTGAAACGAAAGCAGGCATTGACGCTACAGACGAGATATTAAAGGATGGAAAGATTTTTGAGAAGGATTGGAATGAAATTTTTTCCAAGCAAATGTGGGAAACCACATCAAATAAATTAACAGAAGAATTGGCTAAAAAGAAAGCTGAAGCGAAGAAGGATAGAAAAAAGAGTATATAGAAAAAGGAGAGAAGGTGAAAAAGCATGTCCACATTGTGGTCAAAATTTAGAATAAAATATATTAATGAGAATTAGATTTAAAATGGAGGTCAATGAAGAAAAACTTACCCAAAGGCTGAGAGTTAAGGCGACTCGAAGTTAGTGAACCTGAAATCCGGCTTCTCAATGGTTGAATATGATAAAAGGGCAGAAAAAATGCCATATTTTATTTATGTTTTTTTAAAGGAAAAATTTCCAAACAGGGGAGAAAATGACAGAATTAGGTCCTGAAGAAAGACGTAAAATTTATGAAGAAGAAAAAGCTAAGATTGAGTCATCTAAAAAAGAAGAAATTGAAAAACAACAAAAAGCAAGAGAACATTTAAATAAACAAAAGAAATTAGGGTGTTTTATCATAACTGGAATAATCGTCATCATAATCGCTATATATGTTTTATTGAATGTTATGGATTTTACATCAATTGAATATAGCAAAGGACGTAGTACAAAAAAGACGACCCACATAGCCAAGGCAGAAGTAATAAAAGTTTCAAGCCCGATTTATAAGGATAGGGGTGAACCAGGGTTCGAATATTCCGGCGTTGTCAAAAACGTTGGCAACAAGAGTGTAATGTATGTAAAAATTTATGTCTATCTTTACGATTCAACCGGGAACCTGCTCAGTGCTGAATGGTTTGCTGCAGATAAAAGTCCTTTAGAGCCTAACGAACAATCACCATGGAGTGGTACATTTCCTGATGAGGATAGGAAAATTAGAAAAAAACTTGATAAGTCAAGAACAAAAATCGAGATTGAAGCTGTAAATTGAGGATAGACAAGATTAAAGATGGCTGGTGATGAATCAAAACTCTGAAGACATTTGAAGCAAGTGGAAGCCAGAGACCCTAAAGCCTTGGTTTCCCGTAACGGAAAAGATAGCAATGCTAGAAAAGGACCCTATTAGCGAAGACGATTAGCGGTTATGAAAAATCTCATTAATATGCAATGTATTCTCTATTAGATAAACAAAAATTATTTTTTTTTATAATATTTGTTTTACAGTCTTGGGTACTACTTGGATTATACAAGGAAGTTAAAGTGCAAAAAAATAAACTGTTATTAATAGCCCAATCCCAAAATATAAAAGCCTTAAATGAGATATATCAAAGCATGAAAAGAAATGGATATTTTCAAGATATATTTTTTGATTTTGAAGTTTCTCTGCCATCAGCATACCCTGAAGCTCAAGAAGATAGCGAAATGTTATCTAGAGAGGCTGGATTTTCAGATGCAGCAGTAGCAAGAACATTTACATTTGGAACTCAAAGAATTTTATTTTTCGACGCCTTTTTTAAAAAGGACTATACACAGAGAGAAATATTTTTATTGCATGAGTTGTGCCATCGAGTAATTTATGATTCAGGTGTCAATAAGGATTTATACGCCAAAGCAAACACAATACAAAATGTTAGAGTGAATTTATCCGATAAACAAAAAAAGAGAATTTTTGAACGAATGGCAAATCATCAAATAGGATATATTTTGAGTTTGCCAGATGAAATAATAGCTGAAAAACTTTTCTACAATAAATGGCCCGATTTATTTAAAGTTAGAATGAAAGATTATTTAGAGGGAGACAAAGCCAACCTTGATGACCTTGTTAATAATATTGCTCTTAATTTAACCGGTAATTTAGATTTGCAAAAAATAATAAACCGAATGCTGTACATAAAATGTGTATATTTGTTTTATGAGGAAGAGAGAGAAAGTGAACATTTGTTATTAATAAAGAAGTATGAAGAATGTGTAAAACAAATTGCAGTTAAAACTGGATTTGAATGGGAGTTTATATTTGACTACATCGATGAAATAACCGCTGAGTGTACGAAGGAAAGAATTGATTCAGATAAATTAATTGATTTATTTTTATCATATCGAAAAGACTTCTTATGGAAAGCTTTTAAATATAAAACTGAGTAAAGACCTTGAACAATAATTGATATCCAATACAAAAAAGAGATGATTGAGGCTTTTTCCCAGTCATGAGGATTATTTAATGCGATTGGAAGCCAGAAACCATAATGCCCCAGCTTCCCGAAGGTTGAAATGACGTCTTAGTGACGGAGAATCACCTCACTGTGATAGACGGGTGAGGAGGAAGGAAATTCTCATTTTGTACAGAAAGAAGGAAAATCAATGAAAGAATTTAGAAGTCCGGTTGAAACATTGATTGGAGAAGAGGATAAATTAATGGAAAGAATGATTAAATACGATTATAAGTATTTCTCTGACATGCGGCTTGATACGATGGAAATAATAAGAAGATTTGGCAGAACTGAGGGACTGGACGATAAAGGAGTAAGGAAAACGAATTTAGAAAAATCCCCAATCATGGAACATTATCCTCTCTATCTGCTTGATTGGAATATCAAATTAGTTAGCAGGTTGAAAGATGGTGCTTTAGGTCGATGTGAGAAGAAAAATAAAATTATAAAAATCGTAAAAGGGCGAAATAAAAGTGAGTTAAAATTGACTCTGTTGCATGAATTGATTCATGTTTACGAATCTCTATATGAAGAGTTACTGTACACTAAGATTTATGAACAATGGCTGTGTATATACTTATATGAAAGGCTAATAAAAAGACTTGGAGCAAAAGTCATTAACGAACTTTTAAACATTGACCTGCATTTTTACATTCTTAATGACTCATCATTCGGTTCACTTCATTCCCTTCTATTTTTATTTAAATCTCTGGATTTAGATTTAAAACTAAGAAAACCTTTAGGAAGTGTCTATTCTTATGGCAGGGAAGAACTTTTTAAGGGGATTCAAGACAATGTTAGCAAAAAGAGGAAATAGGAATTAATATTGAGGCTAGTGGAAGCCAGAGACCCTGAAGCCCTGGATTGAGAAAGGTTTTGATTCGTGACAGAGTTTTATCAAAGATGATACTTTTAAAATCTTTAGATGGAGTTCTATCAAAAGTTAATATGTCCTTTCTTGAAATAATCCAAAAAAGATGTTATTGTTTTTTTTAGAATTCTTATTGAAAATTTAAAAAATTACTAGCTATCCCAAATGGATATTTAGAAAGGGGGTAAAATGATTACTTACTATGACAAAATTGTCTATTTAATTGAGGAAATGTTGAAAGATGGCCGAGGTTTATCTACTGAAGATATGAGAGAGATAATTGAAAGAGCACGCCCTGATGCATTTTGTGCGCGATATGATACAAAAAGAGAAAATAAGGAGCCTGTATCGGAAGCTGCCATTAAAAGATTCCTGAGATTTTGTTCAGATATAGAGATTGTCTACACAGAAAAGATAGAAGGTCGTCTGATATATTATCGGATAAAAGATTTTGATACAAAGAGGTTAGAACAAGTTCTTGCTCCAAAAATACCAGAACATCTTGTAGATATTGGAGGTCCCAATTTGCATGATATAATAAATTATTTGGGAGATTGCATGACTGGAGAAAAATCACCTATACCTGGGTGTTTTACAAGCGAAGAAATATGGAGACATGCTGGGAAGCCCAAAGGAGGTATCCGAAAAGGTGAAGTTCCGGATGGTTTTAATAAATGTCTAATAATATTACAAGGGATAAAGCAACTTGCCTATTGGAGAAGATGGCTATTCATGCCTCCTGAATGATGGATTTATAATGAGCAAACAAGTTAAGCCGTCGATTAGCATTAAAGGTGTCTCTAATCCTTTTGGTAAGTCAAAAGCATACTATGATTTAGGTATGGAAAAGGGTAAGGAAGGAATTCCTTATATATTTTATCACACCAGATTTTATCGTGAGGTTTTAGGACTTGATTATTTTTTTATTGTAGGACCAAAAGGCAGTGGAAAGAGTGCTATCAAGTTTGGGATATTAAATGAGCTTAGTTCGGATTATGGTATTCTTTCTTTGGACTTTGAAACAGAATCAGATATAGAACTCACCACTACTCAAAAAGCTTTTCAACAAGCAAAGCTCAAAGTTTTATCAGCTTTAGTTTTGTTATGTAGGAATAAATCGAAGGATAAAAAATATAAGAGCAAAATTGATAAATATTTCAAAGATACAAAGCTTGATACGTTTTTAGAATATGCCAAAGGAATAGCCAAAGGATTATCGATTAGTATTAAATTCCTTTCCTATGACCTAAGCAAAGTTATAAAAGATGTTGAACTCGTGTTGGTTGAAAAAAAGCTTTTAAAATTAATAAAAGACAATCCAAATAAATCAAACTTGTTGATTATCCTCGATGAGCTTGAGGAGATTGCATCAATTTTTGGAGAACTTGAAAGTATCAATCATTATCAGAATCTAATTTTTGCTTTGTATCGAGTAAAAATGGATATTGGGGACAATTGTCACATTCTATTCTTTCTAAAGGATGGTTGGTTTAGGAGAATTACGGAATACCTTTCTGCGCAAGAAATGCTGGAATATTATCGTATTAAAGAAATTTATTTAACACAAGAAGAATTGCAGAAGATAATTACGAGACGAGCCGTCGAATTATTAAGGAGGCTAGGAAAGTACACAAAGAACAACAAGAATGCTCTATTACTTGTTTTTGGGGAAGAATATAAAAAGACCTTAGAATATATTTCAAATCAAGTGGTCTCGGGACCAAGAGATGTTATTATTTTATGTAATGCAGTTGCATCTGAGAAGAAAAAGATACCACTGTTGAAGAAATATTTCACTGCTGAAATTGGAGATTTTTATAAAAATTGGTGGAATACATGGGAAAATGAATACCGTGAATCTCTTCCTAACCTAAGGGATATAATAACAATTTTTTTAAATTATCTAAGCAAAATTTATAACGGGAAGATTCCAAATACGATTACATGGAACAAGCTTAAAAAGGCCATTGAAAATACTATGATGGACGATGAAGTTGTCCAAAAATATAAGGCATCTTGGTTTTATGGTAGGGGAAAATCTTATATTGTGGCTAACTTGTTTGCAAATTTAGGAATTATAGGAGTAAAGCAACCTTCTGGAGAGTATCATTTTAAATGGAATGGCATTGTTTTTGAAAAAATATTCGATTCAGATAGATTAAAACAAGACTATGAATTCTCCATTCATCATGCTTTTTTAACTGCAACTGGAAATTAAACATCCCTTTGAATTTCAATCGAATAACAAAGTTCTACATCTCGTATCCTATTTGATTGAAAAATAAAATACCAGATTATATTATTGAAATAATTAAATAGAAAATATTATAAAAGGGTTGATAGTAAAAAGAGAATTTGGCTTTCTCCCAAAACAGTCACGCCAGCGTAAATTTATCAGAATAGTTTTGTGTCACAGAACTTCTAATATAGATACGAGAGTTAGTAATCTATGCCTGGAAAATTGAGCTATAAAAAGCTTCAGTGAATCGTCTATGTTTTTATGCCCTTTTTTCCAATATTAATATATTGGATACGGAGTATCCAATATATTAATATCACAGGGGTAAGCTCTCGTTTGCTTCACAATCAGCACAGCTTCTTGTCCTCCTAATTTGTTGATTCATAACAAGTTAGCGGTTTCTCGAAAAATCAGTAACACTGATTGATTGGCCCGGTTGATTATTACTCGATTCCCGTTCTACGTTGAGTTTTTTAATGGCCTTTTCGGTTATACGGTTGCTTATCAATTTGGATTCTCGAACGACGCTAATTTAACAACCTCTTACCACTTCATAATTGCATATCTAATTATTACTAGTAGTACTAATTTTGCTGAAAATGAGAATTTTGATTTTATCCCAGAGGAAATAAAAAATAATAGTTGACATTTCTAATTAATAAACGTATTTAAATCAGAAAAAAATGAAATAGCTAGCAAATTCACCCCCTAATTCATCCCAAGAGGCGATTGTAAATCATATATCAGATATAGAAAAATATTACTGATTAAGTCCATAAATTCAAAAATGGGAGCTATTCATTTTAATGTCGCTAGAAGTTCGAAATTTCATTAAATGGAGATAATTTTTTCAATTCTTAAAAGGAGAATGCTATGAGCTATGAATATAAAAGTATCAGAGGTGTTGTAGAAATGATTGGCCATAACGAAATATATCTGCCAGCGATACAAAGAAAATTTGTTTGGGGTTATGAACAGATACAAAGCATTTTCGATTCAATTATGAGAGGTTATCCCATCGGTACTTTCCTATTTTGGTTTGTAAGAGGGGAGAAAAAAAACGAGTATACCTTTTACAAATTTTTAAAACACTATCATCAGAGAGACAAATGTTTGAATGAAACAGCGCCAAAACCAGAATTAAAGAATCAAATTATTGGTATCCTAGATGGCCAACAGCGATTAAGCTCAATGTATATCGCTCTTCAGGGAACTTATGCATATAAAAAACCCTATGTTAAATGGAATGCTGATCATGCATTTCCAGAAAGAAAATTTTACTTAAATCTCTTCAAATTACCCACACATAAATCAGAAGCAAAAACAGAAGGGGATGATGCTATTTACGATTTTAAATTCTTAACAAACGATGAAGCGGATAAGATTGATTCAAAACACCTATGGTTTTCAGTAAGAAATGTACTAAAGTGGGGCGAAGATCCGGAAATAGACGAATTTTATGATGAATTAATGGAATCAGACGACTTATCAGATGATATAAAGAACATAGTAAAAAGCAAAAGATCAAAAATAAAAAAATCCCTAAGGATCCTACACCAACGGCTAGTGATAGAAAAACTGATCAGTTTCTATAAAATCGAGGAACAGGAACTAGATAATATTTTGGATATCTTCGTAAGGGTTAATAGTGGAGGTACAATATTATCTAAATCTGACTTACTTTTTTCTACTATTGTTGCAAACTGGGAAGAAGGAAGACAAGAATTTGAGTCATTTCTTCAATTAATAAATTCAAAAGGGGATGGGTTTTCATTCAATACAGATTTCATTATGAGATCATGTCTTGTTCTAACTGACTGCCCAGTTCTTTTTAAAGTAAAAAGTTTTAAAAAGGAAAATATAGCAAAAATTAAAACTGAATGGGAAAATGTTAAATCTGCAATAAACAAAACAATAGATTTGTTAGTTGAGTTTGGTTTTAGCGGGGAGAAGCTACCTTCTCAAATGGCCATAATTCCTATTGCGTATCACTTCATCAAGGGAGGGAATAAAAATCAAAAATCTACACAGGATTTACGCAGATATTTGATACATTCTTTATTAAAACAAGTTTATGGTGGTCAGGGTGATCAAGTGTTAACAAATGTAAGAGAAGCTTTAAGGGAAAAAAGTGGCGATACTTACAAATTTAAAAGTAAGAATTTTGAGCTTGAAAACCTATTTGATATTTATTTGTCTGGGGGAAAATCACTCAAAATTACAGATGAAGTTATTGAGGAAATAGTTGAATACAAAAAGGGGCCTTATACTTTTATGGTTCTTTCACTTCTCTATCCCCATTTGAAATTCAGTCAAATAAATTTTCATCAAGACCATATACATCCTGCAAGCTTATTCACAGATGCTAAGCTTAAGAAATATGAAATACCCGTGGAGAAATGGGATAGCTGGAAAGATATGAAGGACATGTTGCCAAATTTACAACTGTTAGAAGGAAAAGAAAATGAGAGTAAAAATAAATTGCCTTTTAAAGATTGGCTGAACGGAAAAAGCTTTAGTGGCAATCAGAATGTGAAAGACATTGATAAATTTAAATCCGATAATTACATACCACAAAACCAAAATCTTGAATTCAATAACTTCGAAAAATTTTTTGAAGAGAGAAAAGAAATATTAAAAAAGAAAATTTCAAGAGTTTTGATGTAGTGTTTTAGTTCTTATTATTTAAACTCGGGAAATATCTTTGTTCTGCACATTGCTATAAAATTGCGGATGCATTGATTTTTATAACTGCTAGTAATTTTGAGTCATTAATAAATTGAATAGTTTGATTCGGTTTTTAGGGGAATTTAAGGGGGAGAATCTGTTTGAAGAGAAGATATTTATGGTGCCATCGTATCAAGTGGGGCATCAAATCGGGGAATCGCTGACAAAGGCCGGTCATTCCTGGGTGAATCTTCGCTTTGCGACGCTGCCGTCTCTGGCTCAGGAATACGCAGGACTTGATATTTCACAAAAGGATGTAAGTAAGATTTCCGAATCGTCAGCAATCATCATTTTGAACAAGGTTTTCGGCGCGCTTCTGGATGAGGGAAGGCTGGATTACTTCGGTGAACTTAAGCCATCACCTGGAATCATACGTGCTCTCCATAAGTCGCTCTATGCACTCAGGATGGATGGCATAAGGGGTGACGATTTATCGCCCGAGGATTTTATCAATGAACAGAAAGGACAGGAAATCAGGTTTATCCTGAAGAAATATGAAGAAGAGCTGGAAAGAAATAAGTTCATAGACTTGCCGGGTCTCTACTTCATGGCGCTTGAAAGTGCCGAAGAAAGCCCTTCGGATCAGGAAAAATATTTTCTGATTCTTCAAAACAGCTCCCTGAGTAAGTTAGAGACAGAATTCTTAACAAAGATTGCGGGGGAAAATTTGATTCTTGTTCCGCAGGATCCAGTGATAGGGATTGAGAGGCCAAGGCATTACGTAGAGATTGTCACGCCACCTTCGGTGGCTCGCAATTACAGGGGTACTTGCAATGACGAGGTAGTGCCAAAATCTGATATTGAGAGGACACCGTGGCTGTTTGCTCCTTACAAAGCCCCTCCCCCCATCAAAGAAGCCGGCCTGTATTTCACCTCCATCAACAAATGGGTCGAAATTATATAGAGATTGTTGCCTATTATTATTTTCTAAAAATCCTAAAAATCTAACTCCCAGCAATAAAAATCACGATTTTTGGTTTTCTTTATTACTTGGAGTTATAAAATTTATCAAGGCAGTGATGAAGCAGTCCCTTGGATATTCGAGATATATCCTTTTCAGTTTATCTCTCGGCTATTTGATGCAGTAGCTTTTCCATCCTGGAGACAAAATCCCTCGATTTCGTAATTGTGTCCTCTGATTCATCCGCTGACGTAAAGAAATTGAAACTATACTGGTCTGTATGTCTGAGTTCCCTGAAATGATCGAGCATTTCCACCCACTCCGGTTCGAGCAAACCCTCTCGAACGTACTTTTCCTCAAGATATCTCGCTATACAAGCATGACTTTTCTCACGGTAACCATTAAAAAAGAGAATGGATCTTGCGGCATGGAATACGGCTAGATATGCACTCAAAAGAGAAGATTTCAGGGCATCACTTTTGAAATTCTTCTCCGCTTCCTCAAGCCATTTCAGGGATGCTTCGAGGCTTTTCTCGGCTTTTGCTTTTGAAGGGACAGTTTTTCTTAATAAGCCTTTCTTCAAACATTCGTTGAAATCAAACAATATCCTCACCATACAATTTTATTGAACCATGTACGATAGAACTGTAGAAGGGCAGGTCCTCATTTTTCAGGACCTCGAGCTTTTCCTTGGATAGATAAAGAGGGCTTATTCTCCCTGACAACTTCTTCAGGGAACCAGTCACTTTTGCAAGTTCTTGCTCATCTTTTTTATCAATTTTTATCCATATATCTATATCAGAGTCCTCGGTATTCTCTCCTTTTGCACAACTCCCGTAAATCCCTGCCCCTCTGACAAATGGATATTTCCCGAAGTTAAAATCAGCAAAAAGCTGGAGATTAAAGAGAATTTTTAACAGTCTGACTTTTAAACTATCAAGAACAACATACTTCTTCTTTGATTTTTTTAAAATCCTTTCTTTTGATAAAAGGGAGAAGAATCTGGAAACAAATCCCTTGCTTACATTGAGACTTCGGGATACATCCACAACGCTTATATTATCTTGTTTGAAAAGCACTTCATTCAGAATACGCTCTCTTTCCCTAGTTGATAGCATTATACTTATATTCATATTAAAAACTTTTCGTTTCTGAATTGGAAACCTTTCGTTTCCACTATGGAAACTTATTTTACAGCAATATGCGTTCCATTTCAACATTCTTTTTCTGGCAAAAAACCGGTTGCTAGGAAAAGTCATTAGCCAAACTCGTTTCATCAGATATGCATGTTCCATTATAAGTTCCAGGTCATTATTAAAGACGAAGGAAATTTCCAGAATTCTCAGTCTAATATCAAATTCCCCTGGAATTT
>Ga0209986_10001224_pt1 | contig 24846 bp, 28 predicted proteins | sample BlataG_FD_183168 | JGI IMG/M metagenome (GOLD analysis project Ga0209986, IMG submission 183168) | Deep subsurface microbial communities from Black Sea to uncover new lineages of life (NeLLi) - Black_00105 metaG (SPAdes) (version 2) | ecosystem: Environmental > Aquatic > Marine > Oceanic >... | reverse complement strand
CCCACACCACATTGTTCACCATGCATGGCATTGTTAGGTTTGATTACGCTAAGTGCGTGACTGAACAAATGTTCCGAACCGCTACATGGACGACTACTTCCCGCAATACTCATGGCTACTCCGCAACTTATCAAAGCCTCCAAAAGCACTCGCAAACCCTCCTCCTTCCTTGATTTAATCAACTCAGCATTTCGCATCACAAGTTTAGCACTCATCAAAGCCAAGCTCGCAGCATAATCCCCATAATACTCCCCTTTCTCTTCATGGGCTAGCCTCCAATCTTTCACCGACGTAAACTTCGCTATCACGTCTCCGCAACCACTTACGACGTGACGCCAAGGCGCCTGCATCATAACGTTTGTGTCCGCTATGATGGCTATTGGCGCTTGAGCCATGACAGAATACGGTTTTTCAAAGCCTTTCACAGAGGATAACGGACTTACAATTCCATCATGAGAGGCTGTTGTTGGGACACTGATAAATGGAACTTCTTGGAATGCTGAGCTCAGCTTTGCAACGTCAATTTTTGTTCCCCCACCAACAGCAAAGACAACTTGAGGCTTCGAAGCCTTTATTTTCTCCTCCACGGCGTGAACATCCTTCATTGTGGCTGATTCAACAAGGAATGTGTTAACTTTTACCCCCTCTTCTTCAAGAAGCTCCCTAACCGTTTTCCCAATGATGTCATACGTTCTTGAACCAGCAACTATGAGCGCAGATTCCGTGAACCCGAGCCTTCTGCAAACTTCTGCAACTCGATCAATTATCCCGTTTCCCACAATTACCTCTCTTGGAAGTTGCATGCGATGATATTCTAAAGGCAAAGTAATCACTATTCAGACGTATATCTTTCTAATTCTACATAACTCTATACGTTTAAAACTTTAATTCGTTCCTTGGCTAAAGACATCTTTGTCTCGTTACCTTGAAACCGTAATATTAATAAACTCGCGGTTATGATTACACCATGCTACTTGCTAGCGAATCAATTCCACGTACGCGCGTTTAGGTTTTGGAGAAAAACGAAATGACAAACAATAATGATGCAATCAATCAGTTAGTATTAAAGGGAACAACAACAATCGGCCTCGTATGCAAAAACAGCGTAGTATTAGCCTCAGACACCCGCGTAACCATGGGTTCTTACGTAGCCCATAAACATGGCAAAAAAATATACAAGATAGATGATCACTTAGCCATGACCATTTCAGGAGGCGTTGCTGACGCCCAAAGAACCGTAGACATACTAAAAATAAACGCACAGCTTTACAAACTAAACATGGACAGACCCATCCCCGTAAGCTCCGCAGCAAGACTCATTGCAAACCTTCTGTTCTCATCCAGATATGCACCACTCATCGCACAAGTTCTAATAGGCGGAATGGACGACACCGGGCCACACGTGTTTTCAGTAGATCCATTTGGCAGTTTAACAGAGGAAAAATGTGTCGCCACAGGTTCTGGATCGCCAATAGCTTACGGTATTCTGGAAGACAGGTTCAAAGAAGACATGTCTGCTAAGGAGGTCCTGCCCGTGATTGTTAAGGCTGTTGACTCCGCTATGAAGCGGGATGCTGCAAGCGGAGACAGTTTTAATGTGGCAGTAATAGATGTGAAGGGCTATCGGGAGTTAACTAAGGACGAAAAGAAGCAGCTTCTAGCAAACTGAGGAAGTTTAAACAGTGCCGCGAAGCTCTGAAAGAGACGAAATAGAAGTAAGCCAGTACATTTTGGAGCATGTTCCAAAACAGGCTGAAGTGACAAGAATAGAATATGAGGGCCCAATGCTCGCAGTGTATGCTAAAAAACCAGAAATTCTGGTCGAACAGAGCAGCGTAATCGCAGGCATAGTCGGTGTACTGAGGAAGAGAATAGTTATTCGTTCCGATCCCTCGGTAAGATTGCCAGAGAAAGAAGCAGAAAGACTAGCCAAAGAAATAATCTCGCCAGAAGCAGAAGTAACAGACGTAAATTTCGACCCAAGCCTCGGAGAAATAATAATTGAGGCTAAAAAACCAGGGCTAGTCATCGGAAGAAACGGATCAGTTCTTCAAGAAATTATAAGACAAATCAGATGGCGTCCCCGTGTTCTAAGAAGCCCCCCTCTACGCTCAAAAATTATTGCTCACATGCGTCATTATCTTCACTCGGAAAGCAAGGAAAGAGAAAGAATACTCCGCACGGTTGGCGAGAGAATTTTCAGACCTAAAACCTATGAAGTTGGAGACCTTCGAATTACCGCCCTTGGAGGAGTTCAACAAGTTGGAAGATCAGCCTTTCTAGTTCAAACAAGAGAAAGCAACGTTTTATTGGACTGCGGAATTAATCCTGGCTCCTCGAAACCCTTTGAACTCTTTCCAAGATTTGACGCCCCCACATTTGAAATCGACTCGTTAGACGCTGTCGTGATAAGTCATGCTCACCTTGACCATTGTGGTTTGGTGCCTTTCCTCTATAAATATGGGTATGATGGTCCTGTCTATTGTTCGGCTCCAACTTCGAATTTGATGACGCTGCTTCAGCTTGATTACCTAGATGTGGCAGGCAAGCAGGGGGTTATATCACATTATGACCAGAAAGACGTTCGTGAATGTGTTTTACACACTATTCCTTTACGACACGGCGTCGTTACAGACATAGCTCCAGACGTTCGACTGACTCTGCACAACGCTGGCCACATTCTGGGTTCTTCGGTGACACATCTGCATGTTGGCGAGGGCTTACACAACATTGTTTATACGGGCGATTACAAGTATGCGAGAACCATGCTTTTGGAGGCAGCAACAACGGATTTTCCGAGAGTTGAGACGTTAATAACTGAAAGCACATATGGCAGTCCCAACGATTTTATGCCTTCAAGAGTCGAGGCTGAAGAAGGTTTAACATCCATCATAAATGAAACTTTAGAGAGAAAAGGTAAGGTCATAATTCCAGTACCAGCCGTAGGCAGAGCTCAAGAAATAATGCTCGTCATTGATGGTTACATGCGGCGTGGTTTGATGAAAGAGGCACCAGTGTTTATTGAGGGCATGATTTCAGAGGCAACGGCAATTCACACTGCTTATCCGGAATATTTGGGTAGAGATGTCCGCAAGAGCATACTTTACGATGGAATAAATCCTTTCAAATCAGATTACTTCACAATCGTGGAGCACCCAAGCGTTAGACAAGAAATAATAGATGGCGAACCGTGCATCATCATGGCTACATCTGGAATGCTTGAGGGCGGACCTGTAATAGACTTCTTCAAGAGTTTAGCAGAAGACGACAAAAACAGCATAATCTTTGTAAGCTATCAGATTGAGGGCACCATGGGAAGAAGAGTGCAGAAGGGCTTGCCCGAGGTTACGATGATAGACAGCGATGGTAAAATGGGAGTTGTAAAAGTTAGATTGCAAGTAGAATCAATTGAAGGTTTTTCTGGGCATTCTGATAGGCGTCAGATAATTAATTACATAACTCATCTTAAGCCAAAACCTGAAAGAGTTGTTGTGTGTCATGGTGAGAGAGCAAAATGCCTGAGCATAGCGAACTTCATTCAGAGAAGATGTGGAATCCAAGCATTAGTGCCAGCGATTATGGAAACCTTTAGGCTGCTGTAGGTATAGGCTTATTTGATATTGGAGTTTTTTCCCGCCAAATTCTCACATCGGAAGGACAGATCACAACTCGTTCCTCACCCAGACGAGCGATGTCCCCGCTGATTGATTCAACGAACTCGCATAATTCGTTTATCGCACGCTTTACATCTTCGATGCTTTTGTCTGCGAGAGGAGTTACCCGGAGAATCATAATGTTTCCAGAGGTTACCTCACTCTTAACAATGTCCAAATCCGCCAAGTCGCGGAGGGGCATAGCCTTCAAATAGGTTTTGCCAGAACTACTCTTAGCCTCAACTCTAACCATTTTCTTCTTTCCAGCTTTCTTAGATCTGCGGAATATGCCGCCTAAAGCTGACAAACTTCTCCTCTCTAACACATTATTTACTTTTTAAGAGTTTAAGCGTTTCCTCAAATCACGCCTCTGAATTCAGAATACAGATTAACTATTAAAGTGTTTTATGAATTCAGAATGCAGATTAGAAATGTCCTTTTGATTTTAGAATGGGAACAAGCTATTTAAACGTCTGTCTTCTTCTAGAACGGTTGCAATAATTAGTTTAATTTTTGTCATGTACTATTCGGTTTTTTGATAAAATTCCATATTTTGTCTCCGACGAAATGAACTGTTTTGATGACAACACCTTTTCCAGCCTTTCTTGCAACATCCAAATCATAAGCGGCTTCGCCTAATGCAATTGCTTTGCCATGCTTCTCGTCCACGACAAGAACGAAATCACCTTTCTCAAACTCTCCTTCAAAACGAACAATTCCGGGAGCCATCACGCTTGCACCATTACACACGTACGGAACGGCACCCATGTCAACAACAACTCTAGACATTGAAGCAGAAAATTCATTGAAAACTAATGTTGGAACAATTTTTCCCTCAATCCTAAAAAGCAGTGGCTTACCGTTTACAAGAAATATTTCAGCGAAATCCGTTTCAACCAGTTCTAATTCAACTTTGTTTTTGAAAATCTGATTGAAATCAACTTCAAGTTTTTCCGAAGCTTCGCTTAAAATTGACTTTGCTTCTTTTGCTTTCAGAAAATGTCTTTGATGCTTCCTTGGCATGATACTTCTCTCTTACACAGTTTTAAATGGTACGGGTTCAAGTATAAAACCTCATACTTTTTCACACAATATTGTTAGTGTTTCTCAGATCTGACAGTTTGTCTACAACAATTGCAGCAACCTCTGTTTTTCTGTCTTTGTTGGTTATTTGGCTTGTCATCATGCGAATCGTTGAAAAAGAAATGTACGAAGTATTAAGAAGAATGAGAAGTGGAAGAGTTTGCTTCGCTAACTGATAAGTGAGAGCACGCTAGACCATACGCAAATAAACCTTAGGTGAATGGGAAAACTTTTAGAATTTATTTCAGTATTTTTCCAGTCTCCATATACCATAAATATAAATCTAACTCTGCTAAATTGACATTTGATTTTCCCGCGATTTTCCTGAGTAAGTCTTCGATTTCTAAGTATTTTCTTTTCGTTAGCACCTTTGGCTTTTCAATTATTTTGTGCTTTGTCAGGACGTCAATTATGTGAAAGTCTATTATGGCAAAACTGGTGTAGCCTATGTTCCTAAGGAAATGACTTGCCTCTTTGTACCCAATTCCCTTTACATTCTTGACAATCCATTCTCTTAATTCATTATCATCATCGAACGTTTCAACAACGTCTTTCAGTATGTTTTTGTGTTTCCTTGCATCCACAATATATTTTGCTCTTCTGTTGGGAAAACGGTGACCAAGTTCCCTCAGCTTTTTTGCCAAGTCAGATTTTGAAAAGCGTAGAAACCCGTCTCCTATCTCCATCTGAATTTTCATGCTTCTTTCAGCGTTGAAATTCGCAGTTAAAATGCAGAAACAGAGTTCTTCAAAGATTTCATCGCTTGACCAGTTGCCAATTTCTTTAAACTCTCTCAAGCGAGTATCCACTAGATTTTTTACTTCGCTATTCTTCAGATTTTGAATAGACTCCAATAATTTTTTCATTGCTTTAGTCTATCATTACTCGAAAGAAACGACCAAATAAAGATTTCACACAATCCAAGTTGCCAGAAATAAACCGATCAATTTTAAACCGTCTTTTACAAAAATTAATGCAAACAAGATTAGTGCAATGCCTAAAACACGAACAATGTAAAGATAATACTTGCTTTTGATGAAGGACTTGGATTTTTCCACAACTAAAACAATACCTATTTTTGACCCAATGAGCAGACTGTAAAACCCTAAGATGAAAAGAATTGTTGCTGAAATGTGTATATCTAAGCTTTTGAAAATTATCGGACCACCAATAGAGAGCCAAAAAAGGTAAGGGTGAGGACTTAAGAAGTTTGCAATAACACCTCGTTTCAGTGCATCTTTTTTTGCAAGTTCAACTTCAAACTTGGTAATTTTCACTCTCAGACTTTCAACACCTGAATAAATCAAGTAACAAGCACCGAAAAGCGAGATCATCCCAATTACAAAATTGTACCCTATTAAACTTGATAATATAAACAATACGAATAGAACAATTGGTAAATCTGTAATTAGAGGAGAACCTGCGATTTTTATTCCTTCGTTTTTTCCGTGTTTCAAAGTCTCGCAAAAAACCAAAGCAAGAAGAGGCCCCGGAGCTATTCCAGCAGCGAGACCAATAATTACTCCTGAAATTAAAAATTCAAGTCCTTCAATCATAGAGCTAAATATTGGAAAGCAGCTTATGAAAGTTTCCAAGCCAAAACGCCTTAGCACGTGCGATTCGCAGCATCTGATTCAACTATTATACTATTTATTCCTCAGTCACTTTTCATTTGATTCCCAAAATTCTTTCGCAGAAATATTAGCTTTCCCTGCTGACGCAACGTTATAAGGGCAAACCTTCATGCACGTCGAACAATCTACGCCGTTCTCACACCAATAAAGATAGCATCGTTCAACATCGACATACCACTTTAATGCTCCAGGATTGTTTGATCGGCATGCCACTTCAAAGCTTGGTTCGTCATTCATCGAAATTGCACCTGCCTCGCAATGTTCAGCACACAGCTTACATTTTTTGCAAAACTCTTTCACACTAAACTCTATGGGTTTGTCGGGTTCAAGCGGAAGATCTGTCAAAACCTTGCAAAGCCTCACTCTTGGACCATATTCAGGCGTTATCAACAAGCCGTTGCGACCAAGTTCTCCAAGTCCAGCGTCAATCCCGAGCGGAATGCTCAAAGCAGTGTCGTTTCCGCACTGTATGGCTTCATATCCAAGATTGCGCACAAATTCGCCTACGCCAGCAAGTATAAACGCCATTTTTGAATAACCTACACCAGTAGCGGCTGCAGCAGGAACAGCAGGAGATGTTGCAATTCCATCCGCGTCCATTTCAACGGCCATGACAATAGCGTTTTCAATTTTCTCAGGGACATCAACATCTGCGTATAGCCAGTCTCTATTAAGCTTGCAGACTCCAACCAGTGACGCACCGAAAAGTCTTGCTGCCCGCTTGATAAAAATGCTCATTCTATAGGGATCATCAACTTCATATTTCGTTTTTGTCCAATCAATTCCAACAGTATCCACTGAAGTCTTATACGGTCTAATTTTGTTACGTGAAAAACCGCCTTCAAAAGCGTCGTGCACTATCCAAGAAGCATAAGCCAAGGCAAAGTCAACTCTTGAATAACCAGATTTTCCCTCGGCAATTCTGCCAAGCACTTTTTCATCGTACATTCGCATGTAGCCTTCCCATGATGAATCCCACATTACCCTGTCAAAAACTATGTTTTTACTGTCGAAGCGGCGAAGCTTAGATTGATCAACAACGTAAGGTGGTTCTTCAATTTTTCTTGCCTTGATTTTTGGAACTTTGCCTGTTCGATTTGAAATCATGGTGCAGCACCTAGAGACATCTATTAGGACAAAAGACAAAAATAAGTCATGCTATAGGTTTATTGATTAATCTTTGTACAGAGATGCGTATGCAAAAACGAGTTAGAGGTGCTATGCGGGGTTGCCCTAGCCTGGTAGGGGGCAGGCCTGCTAAGTCTGTGGTCCTTTGGGCCGCGCGGGTTCAAATCCCGCACCCCGCGCCATTTCCGCGTGTTATCTAAACATTTACAAGTAAATCGTGCCTGACTATGATTGGTGTTTATGGATTTGGATGAGCGTAGAAATGCTTGGCTTGATAGGGTTTATCGCCGTAGCCACTCGTCTAACAGTAGGCACTCGGCGGAAATGGCTTTGAAGGCTTTTGAGATACACTGAACCCCCATTCCCTAAAATACTCAGTCCCGGGGTCGCTAAATATCATATCAATAATTTGTTTTACGCCTTTAGAGTAAGATTCCTCAAGTAAGGCTATGTCTCTCCTAGCTTCTTCTTCTGGCTTACCTTGTGGGAAATCATCAGTCTTGATGAGCTTGGGAGTCCCACCTACTAGTACCAGCATGCATACTTTCCTTGGATATTTGGTGACATATTTGATAGCAATGGAAACACCCATAGATTCACCTATGAGAATGATATCTCTTTCTTTCAACTCCTCTACTATTGCATTGAGATCATCCACATATAGGTCAAACGTATAATCACCTGCTGGTTTGTCTGATTCACCTGACCCTCTCATATCGATAGTAACTATCTTAAAACTCTGGGAAAAATGAATCACCTGAGGGATCCAGAGGGCGCCAGTCCAGAACCAAGGGGTCACAAACACGAGAGTGGGGCGCGCGCCAGCACAAATATTAAACACTTGAGGAAAATTTGTTCAAGTGGGTCATAGATGAAAGAAAAAGATTATCTTGAGAGGGGCTCTGGTCATAAGGGCTTGGAATCAAGCAGATTTAAGAGAGGCCTATTCATCGTGGCAGGAACGATCTTTCTGGGGCTTGGAGGCGTAGGAATATTCTTGCCTATTTTGCCCACGACACCTTTTCTATTGCTTTCCGCGACCTGTTATTACAAAGGCTCTGAACGACTACATCGTTGGATACTCAACAATAGGTGGTTTGGAAGTTACATAAGGAACTATAAGGAAGGAAAGGGAATTCCGTTGAAGACCAAAGTTTTTACATTATCCTCGTTATGGATGGTCATAACTTACTCGGCTCTTTTCATGCTAGAAATCTTAATCGTTCAAATAGTTCTATTCATAATAGCAATCGGTGTGAGCATACATATTGTTACGTTACCAACTCTCAAAAGATCGTAGGTCGAGCGCAAAACGAAAAGCCATATCGAGCTTCACATACGCGCGCGCACTACTCCGACCACATGCAGGCCGTATGGTTGAGAACCTAGGAAAAGCCGAGGAGATCTTTAAGGCAGCAAGACAAGCCGGTTACGAGCTTGTGAAAGAGGGAAGGAGTTCCAAAAGCCTCCTCAAGATCATCGGTCAACCGCTCAACTCTGTAGAGAAACCTCGCACGTCATGAGCACGCGCGTTAGTTCAATAGCGCACAGTATGCCACAAAAGACCTACTTTATGTAATGCGGCTATTAGGCTTCCGCTTTCCCAACAGTAAATTCGAAGTCTGTTCCAAACTTTGCTTTGAACTCTTCAGCGCATACCTTTATAGGTGGAGCTACTCCACCAGAAGAAAAAACATGTAAAAACTCTTTGTTTGGCATCACAATCTCCTTTAATTCACCCTATAATTGATTTCTTCTCCCAAATATCTTTGTCTACAAAGTTCTTTAGATTGTTGAAAGCCCCAATAAGAGAGTTAATACTCCTATAGCCAATCCTAATTTTCTTCTTGCAATTCTTTTAACAGCGGGGGCGCGCGCGCGAAAGGCGCGCACGCTGAAATAGTGCTAGTTCCATTGAATAGCGACTCTCCTGATAAGGATTGGCTCCGTAAACGATAGATTAAATTTTCTAAGCTGATCTTTGATTAGAAGGGGGTTCATAAGCAGGTCCTTTATTCCTTCAACGTGAGCAGCTCCGACAAACGTCAGTATCCTGGAGTCCTTTCCTTCGTCTAGATTCTTTGACCCTATCCACGCTAACCTGGCAGCCATCAAAGCATTACGTTCATCTATCAGAACCTGCCATACAGAAGGAAAAAGCTTTCGACTAGCCTCTATTTCTCTCTTAGAGTTGTTTATCACTCTATCTTTGAACCCTTTCTCCCAAAGCCAAATAGGATCCTCATCTACCCCACGGTGCATCTGCAAGTCTATGCGGGCTCTCTCAAAAGGGGTCATTCTGCTTCTTATCCTAAGCCTTATCTCATGTTCTGTCATGTCTATCAGCCATATGTTGGCGTCGACGTTTCCTAAGGCTTCCGCGGCTCCGGTGAATTCACAGAGGCCTTTGCATGATCCGCTTTTTGGACAATTTAAGCATGCGGTGTTGAGATGTTGGAAGCGTCCCCAATCGAGTTCGATGGTGACATCTTTAGGTTTCAAAGACTTTATTGACTCATAGGCATCGTTAATGCTACGTCTTGTAAAGTGAGCAGTACCAACGATGTCAACATACTCATTATAGTCGATATTGAAGATCTCTACCATTATGCTCACTGAAACTAGTCGATTTCTATCTTGCGTGAATCGTTTTCAAGAGTGTTCTCCTTTTTGGGGATTGTTACTTCCAGTACACCATTCTTGTACTTTGAAGATGCCTTTTCGAGGCTTATGTTGCTCGTTGGCAAGTTTATCATGTTGTAAAAGTTTTTGGCCTTAACCTCAACCTTGCCTGCAGTGACATTCAATTGTATATCATTCTTATCTTCACCGCGCACTTCAAAATAGATCTTTATCGTCTTCTCGTCCTCGAAGATATCCGTCAATGGTTCCCCGGTCTCTTTCAAAGTACTCTCTGGAACTTCGAACGGTCTTTGTGGTCTTGGTCGGGGTCTCATAGGATTCAGCGGTTCAAAGGGATTAAAGGGGTCAAGTGGCTCCCAAGGTTGATCTGATCCAAAGCGCCCCTGAATACTGTATCCCTTTACACCGTCTCTATCAATTTCGTTAATCTTCCATTTGCCTTTGAGGGCCCCGTTTTTTGTCGCTTTCTCAATCTCACTCATCATTCTCTGAATTATTTTCCTGAGGTCGCTGTTGAACACATCGAATTCTCCAAATTCGTCAGATGACACCATTTTTCACCTCCCTAATAGTTTTCAATTTCTTCCAGAGCCTCTATTAGACGCCTAAATGCGAAGCTTATCAGAATGAATCTTCTCTGCCCAAAATCTGAACAACGATATATTCCCCTATCGACCTTTTCTAAGAGTCCCCCTTCTCTGAGTTTTCTGGTGTTTTCCCAAACAATTTTGGGATTCAAATTCAGGTCCCGCATGAAATCTGCAAAGTTCAGTGTGCGATCGTCTTCCTCCATAAGTCGTTTCATCATCCTCAAGCGGGTCTCATGGCACAAGGCATCAAAAATCTTTGAAAATCTCTGAAAATCATCTCCTAAAGCCTCTAATTCGTTTTCTAGCTGCTCTTTTGGCCAGTCGGTAGGAGAAATAGGAATATCAAACAATACTTCTCCGTCTCGAACTAATTGCAGCTTCAGTTTCATTCAAGGTCCCTCTTGTTACCATTAGGTAATTACTACATGGTAGTATATAAACATTACTTTTTGGTAATAATTCTATGCATACATGAGAGATCCGAAACTAGCTATGTTATCCCATTCAACAAACAAGCAAAAGACATTACGGGGACTAGCATTTGGTGCGCGTGTTAAAGGCTGATTCGTGAAAAGATGAGGAGATATAGGGCAAAACGAAAAGCTGTACTGGAAGATGTTGAAGAACAAGAAGAATTAAAATTTAATCCATCCAACCAACCAACATGGACGGTTAATGGACAACCAACCAACAGGGGACAACGACGGACAGGGACAAACGGGGATCAACGGGGGAAACGGGGACAACTACGGACGGGGGATTACGGCCAACGACGGGCGAAAACGCCGGGGATATGGTTAACCAATTATTTCCTTCTAGTGGACGGCCTAAAAAACTGTATACCCGATTTAGATACACCTATGGATAGTAATGGAATATGAAGGATAGGATAGTATCAGAGAACAATTGGATATGTGTGTTCGAAATCGACTATACACTCTATATGAGTGAGGGGTAAGAAATGCACAAGAAACTACCCCTCGCAACGCGCGCGCAGAGGAGTGGAAATGAGCGGAAAAGAGAACGTCTATGACATAATAATTGTAGGGTCTGGCCCTGCGGGATTATCGGCAGGAATAAACGCAGCGAGGTCGGGCTTAAGAACTTTGATTTTGGAGGCTGAGGAATTAGGAGGAATAGCTGCTGGGGCCTCCTTGTATGAGAATTATCCCGGCTTTCCTGAAGGAATAACGGCGTTGGAACTTGTGGAAAGGATGCAGACACAAGCTTCAAAGTTTGATGCAGAAATTAGGTATCTTGAAGAGGTAATCGATCTCGATCCTAAGCAGGACCTAAAAAAAGTGACTACAAGCAAAGCGATCTACCATTCCCTAAGTTTGGTGATTGCAACAGGAACCCAGAGAAGAAAATTGAATGTTCCTGGAGAAGCTAAGTTTGTCGGAAGAGGTGTCAGCTACTGCCGAGTTTGCGATGGCCCATTTTTCAAGGGCTTGAAAGTCGCGGTCGTAGGGTTTACTAAAGACGCAATGACGGACACATTACTCTTATCTGAAATAGCCAGAGATGTGTTCCTAATAACACAGGGTGAAAGAATCAACGTTCCGAAAGAATTGATGAAAAGACTTTCCGAGAAAGCAAACGTGAAAACAATTGGAGGCAGAGTAGTCGCCATTCTGGGAGCTCATGTTGTTAAGGCTATAAAAATCAAGCTTGAAAGCAAAGAAGAACTGGACGAGCAGGTCGATGGTGTTTTTGTATCTTTGGGCAAGGCTCCTGCTACTGGAATCGTTGAAAGGGCTGGAGTAGAAGTGGATGAGAGAGGATGCGTTAAAGTGGATCGTTGGCAAAGGACTAACATCAGAGGGGTTTTTGCGGCTGGTGATTGTACATGTGGTGGAATGCAGGTAGTGACAGCAGTGGGCGAGGGAGCGATGGCCTCAATGAAAGCCATGGGATATGTGAAGCAGATGAAAGAGAGGGGCTGAAAGTGCGCGCGCGAAGTGCGTAATAACCAAATACGCCTCAATTACAATTTTACTAGTAAATTGGTGCTGAAATCCCCTCCCCGGCGCCAATTTAACAATTTGGGCATCTTTGTGGGCTATTTTAGGTAAAGAAACTTGATTTCTGCGCTAACACGAGCTAAGAATGTAGCAAAGAGAGAGCCATGAGAATCGCCAAAAGGTTTACGCAGTTAGATTTATTTTAAACCTTGTTGTAAACTCTAAAGTAGTGATTTTGGATGGTTGACCTAAGTGGTAAGGTTGCGGTTGTTACTGGGGCAGCCCAAGGGATAGGCAGAGAGATTGCACTATCGCTAGCAGAAAATGGCGCAAGAGTCATCGTTACTGACGTAACGGATCAGGTATTCGACGTTGTGAAAGAAATCGATGCTTTGGGTAGAGAAGGGTTGGCGATAAAGTGCGACGTTACAGATCCGGCAGAAGGAAAAGACGTGGTAGGCGAAGTATTACACAAGTATGGAAAAGTAGATATCGTTGTCAACAACGCGGGCATATACCCTGCAAGAGCATTCACCGAGATGACGGAGGAAGAATGGGATAGAGTTCTGCGCATTAACTTAAGAGGTACTTTCCACTGCACGAAGGCAGCGCTTCCTACGATGATAAAGCAGCGCTACGGAAAGATAATTAACATATCATCAATCGCCGGTTCAGTGGTAGGCTTCCAAAATCTGGTGCATTACTCCGCGAGCAAGGCAGGAATAGTGGGGTTCACTCGATCGTTAGCCCTTGAAGTTGCGCAATATGGAATAAACATAAACGCAGTAGCGCCAGGCCCAATAGAGACTCCTGGAACAAAAACGGATGAAATAGTGTATGAACAGACAAGAAAAACGATACCCCTTAATCGTTGGGGTCTTCCCAAAGATGTTGCCAATCTCGTTGTGTTCTTGGCGAGCGATGATTCGAGTTTTATAACAGGTCAGTGCATCGTTGTAGATGGCGGCTACACTTTACAATGATTGCCTTGCAAAGCGCTTTGCCCGAAAGTGTCATCACAAGGCTTATTGCGATAGTGCTTTATTTTTCGATGGATACTCTTGTTTCTCCAAGCTCACATCTTCTTAGAGTCTAGCTGTTGATGGCGACCAAAACTATGTTTAATGGCATGAGCAGGGCTTTAATCGCAGGACCTACAAATATGCCGAAATTGAAGAGCAACTCGGCTGCCAATGACCACGATTTAGCGCGCGCGCTAGATCAGTATAAATTCCATCCTTGAGAATTTTAATGATTCTGTCTGCATGTTCGTCGTCTTCATCTGATACGGGCGCTGCGAACCGCCAACCGCTTTATTACTCGCTTACGACAATTGAAATTCGGTAGTTATTACGGTGGGATACTGTGACAAAGTCGAATCGGCTTGAAAAGGAGAAAAGTCCGTATCTGTTGAAGCATGCCCAGAACCCTGTAGACTGGTATCCTTGGAGTGAAGAAGCTTTTATGAAGGCAGAGAAGGAGGATAAGCCAATTTTCCTATCAATAGGTTACTCTACGTGCCATTGGTGTCATGTAATGGAAAGAGAATCTTTTGAAGATGAGGAGGTTGCAGAGATCCTGAACAAGAATTTTGTGTCAATAAAGGTTGATAGGGAAGAAAGGCCTGACATCGACAAAATCTACATGAAAACTTGTGTATTGATGACAGGCAGCGGCGGCTGGCCTCTTACAATAATAATGACGCCTCAAAAACAACCTTTCTTCGCAGGAACATATTTGCCAAAAAGAGGCAGAGCTAGAATAGTGGGTCTTGTTGATCTGCTTGGAAAAGTTGCGAAATCATGGGAAAGAGACAAGAGCAGGCTTATTTCGGCAGCTGAGAGCGCAACAGAATATCTGGTTGAGTATGTGACAGAAAAGCAGCGAGAAGAAGAGCTGACCGAGATAGTCTTTGATGAGGCCTTCATCAGATTACTGGATGGCTTTGACCAAAGCAATGCTGGATTTGGCACCAGCCCCAAGTTTCCATCCCCTCATAATCTCTTGTTTCTCCTCAGATATTGGAAGAGAAAAGGCAGACAGCAAGCGCTAGAGATGGTTGAGAAAACCCTGCAGAAGATGAGGCTGGGTGGAATTTTTGACCAAGTGGGCTTCGGGTTTCACAGATACTCTACTGATTCAAGATGGCTTGTCCCACATTTTGAGAAGATGCTTTACGACCAGGCAATGATGGCCATTGCTTACACAGAGGCTTATCAGGCCACAGGAAAGGATGAGTATCGAAAGACGGTTGAAGAGATATTTGAATACGTTCTGAGAGACATGACAAACCCAAAAGGTGGATTCTTTTCAGCGGAGGATGCAGACAGTGAAGGCCAAGAAGGCAAATTCTACCTGTGGACTGAGGCAGAAATCAAGCAAGTACTGGGAGAGAATGCTGACTTAATCACCAAAGTGTTCAACATCTCAAGAGAAGGAAACTATCACGATGAGGTCTATAAGGATAAAACAGGAAGGAACATACTGCACTTCAGAGAACCTTTCCTCGAACTATCCTTAGACTTGGGCGTAAGCTATGAAGAATTGGCCAGTGTCTTGAGAAATGTGAGACAGAAGCTGTTTGAGGCTAGGGAAGAGAAGGTTCATCCTTTGAAGGATGACAAAATCCTGACCGACTGGAACGGACTTATGATAGCAGCACTTGCGAAGGGTGCACAAGTGTTCAATGCGCGCGCACTTTCAGAGGCTGCTGAGAATGCGGTTGGTTTCATTCTTGAGAAACTGCAGAGAGTTGATGGAAGGCTTATTCACAGGTATAGAGATGGAGAAGCAACTGTAGATGGCAATCTAGATGACTACGCGTTTCTAGTTTGGGGTTTGATTGAGCTTTATGAAGCCACTTTCGATACAAGATATCTCGAAGAAGCATTGAGACTTCAAGATGATATGCTTGAGCACTTCTGGGACAAAGAAAGCGGTGGCTTCTTTTTCAAAGCAGATGACAGTGAGAAACTTCTAATCCGTCACAAAGACTTTCGCGACGGAGCCATCCCTTCAGGCAATTCTGTAGCATTCCTAAATCTCATCAAACTTTCGCGTATGACAGGAAAGACCCATTATGAAGAAAAAGCTGCAACATTGGCAAGGGCTTTTTCTTCCCACGAAGAGGGCACTCCATCCCACAACACAATGTTCTTGACAGCGCTAGACTTCTTTATTGGACCAGCATACGAGATTGCGATAGTAGGCAACCCAAATTCTGAAGAAACAAAAAACATGCTACATGCAATAGGGACGAGGTTTGTCCCAAATAAAGTGATGTTGCTCAAGGAGGTAGATCAGAAAGATCTCGAAAATCTTGCAGGGTTCACGAAGGACATGAAAACGATAGACAATAAGACAACGATCTACATTTGCAGAAACTTCGTCTGCAACAAACCAATAACTGAAATAGAAGAAGTATTGGAAATACTTGCACACCCTAATAGTACGTAGGGGATTTGTCAGCGCCGCGCGCAAGAATACTACAAGGAAATGAAAATGAATGAACAAAAATTCCTAAACTGAATCACTTCTCTAAACTGAAGTTTCTTCCACAAGTCATAAAAACCGAAATAACTAGTCGTTCAGAGGTTAAGCTGAGCAGTGATTCCATTATAAAGCTTGGTGAGAGATATTACACAGTCGTCTTTGCTGCACTGATGTCCCTAGGGCTGTCATTAGCGCGCGTATGTCTGAACCAATGAAAGAATTTCTTGAAGAATTAAAAACCGTTGATATTAGTGGTAAAAAAAGGGTTTTGTTTCGATACCGAGTGCAATCACGTTTCAATAGATTTGACTTGAATAGTGCAGCTAAAAGAATTGAGAAAAAAATGAAAAAGATGAAAGTCAAGATGGTAAAACCTCGCAAATCGGCTATAGTAGAAGGAAGAGAAGGGTCACTTGAAAAAGGAGCGCGCGCTCAAAAGACGTTTGAAAAACTAGGTGAAGAATCTGCAGAATTGATACGATGAGCTATTGGAGCGCGTGCAATGATAGAGATTCATGTTTAATGTCCAAGGAACCTGTGTGTGTTAGACTTTAATTGCATGCATGCTCGAGTGATAAATAAGGTCTGACAAGGGGGCGTTGAACTTTCTAGATTCTAAGTTTCCAAATATATTAAATGTACGTGCCGCATGCATGCCGATACTCTTTATGTGGGCGCATTCGTTAGCCCTCACTATTCTCTCGTCTGTCTTTCTGTGAAATGAAGCGCTGCTGAATTAATGCAAAAACGACGACCTGTGGGCTTGGGGCCATCTTCAAATAGGTGTCCAAGATGCCCACCACATTGACTACACAAAACTTCAGTCCTTTGCATTCCTAAACTGTTGTCAACGTCCAACTCTACCCTATCCTCAGCGATTGAAGCCCAGAAACTAGGCCAAACAGTTCCTGAATCGAACTTCTTATACGAAGAGAACAATTCGTTCCCGCAACCAGCGCAGACATACTTTCCCTTCTTCTTGTTATGAAGGAATTTTCCTGTAAATGGACGCTCAGTTCCCTTTTCTCGTAATATATGAAACTCTTCAGGCGTCAGAGTCTTTCTCCATTCGTCTTCTGACTTTCTTATTTTCGTTTTCATATTTGATCAGCTCATTCATTTTATTGACTTGCGAAGCTTGGCGATCTTCGGTGCAATAACTAGCTTGCAATAGGACTTTTCAGGATTTCGTTTGAAGTAGTCTTTGTGATAATCCTCCGCTTTGAAGAAGGCTTTGAACGGTTCGACCTGTGTCACGATTGGAGTATCATGCATTCTGGCATTGTCAAATTCATCAATCAGCTTTTGTGCAATTTCCTTCTGTTCACTAGTGTGGTAGAATATTACTGATCGATACTGCGTACCTACGTCATCACCCTGACGGTTTAACGTGGTTTGGTCATGCGTTGCAAAGAACACCTCAAGGATATCTCTAAATGAGACAATACCACGATCAAAGGTGATCTGCACAACTTCAGCATGTCCTGTTGTCCCAGTGGAAACTTTCTCATAGGTTGGATTCGGTAATTCACCTCCAGAGTAGCCCGGCTCAACCGTTACTACACCGTTTATCTCACTGAAAATAGCTTCTGTACACCAGAAACAGCCACCACCAAGTGTCGCAACTTCCAAATATCTGGAATTTCTTTTTGATTTATCTTTTCGCATATGCATGCCTTTTTGCCTGTGTACAGTGAGTAGTTACTTACAACTTGGTTTCTGTGCTGCCTTTTAAGTCTAGGAGACAGACTTGTGCGTGTCCCTTGGCCTTCACCTTCCGGTATACTTTCTTCACAATTCCTTTTTCATCGATTAAGAACGTGGTTCGTTCCGTGCCCATAAACGTTCTACCGTAGAGGCTTTTCTTCTTCCATACCCCATACAGATCTAGGACTTTTCCTTCGGGATCGCTCAGCAGAGTGAAGGGCAATTCATGTTTTCCCTTGAACTTCTGGTGTGATTTTACGCTGTCTTTGCTTACGCCAAGTATGATCGCATCTTCTTTCTCGAAATCTTTTGCCATGTCCCTGAACTCAATGGCCTCCTTGGTACATCCGGGAGTCCCATCTTTAGGATAGAAATAAAGCACTATTTTCTTACCTCTGTAATCTTTCAAAGACACCTCTTTTCCATCATCTGCTTGCAAAGTGAAGTCTGGAGCCTCTTCTCCTTCATTGACCATTTCAAATACACCTCATACCAAAAGTTCCAAACAACACTTAAAAACATATGTGACTGTGGCAAAACAGCAACATACATTTAAATGATATACGGATCAACCATGAAATATGAAACCGAGAAATGTCCATCTCTTATTTTTCGTGATTATCTTGCTAATGTTTTCTATGCGTAACGTTTTCGCTCATGCACCTGACAAACCAACCGACAACGAAAGTCTGCAACAGCTTATGGGATATCCGACCCAACGAAGTCTTGGGCCCTCTATGCAGAACTTCATGAAGGAGGAGAAGCCCAATATTACAAGTTTGACTTGCCGCAGAATGAAAGACTTCTCGTCCAGTTGTTTGTTCCGACTTCAGAGAAGAGCAGTTTCGTGCCCAACTTGGTTGTTATTGGGTCTGGGATAACCTCTCAAGATGCTGTGCCTGAATATGTCGAGACTGTTGAGGCAGTGGGAATAATGTTATTGGAGGGGCAGCGTTCTTCTAGTCCCACCTATGAACCTTTTACTCCAAGCAGTTTCTACGAACTAGCTAGCTTAGATCAGGAAGCCTCTGACGGTGGAACCTATCATTTAGCGGTTTATGAGCCTTCTCAAGGAGGCCACTATGGCCTAGCCATCGGCTACAAAGAACAGTTCGGATTAGATGAATTCATCAGAATACCAATAGATGTTATAGGCATTCATCAATGGGAGGGCCAGTCTTTACTCTTCATCTTTGCTCCACTGATACTCACACTAGTCATCGGCCTTGCAATCTTAGTTCTGAAACGTCCTGCCACGTTGCGAATATTGTTTGGAGGGATCGGAGTTTTTGCTGGTCTCCTATACCTAGGCAGCGGATTCATGACATTGACTCAAACGATTCTAGCCTTGACAACTGCTAATCCAGACTTAGGTGTAGTGTTGACTGCAATCTTCATTCTGATACCGATTCTATTGGCTCTAGCGATTTTTCGACTTACGATTCACCGGAAGCAAATAACTGTTAGAACAAGGGTTTTCATGGCGATTCTAGGAGTTCTGGGTCTTTTCGCCTGGGCAGATCTGCTGATAGGCCCTGCCTTGGCATTAATCGTAAGTTTTCTTCCCTCCAGGCGTTTTTAGCGAGACAGTAAATATTCATTTAAAACACAAGTTAGAGTGGTGGGTTACTTGACGATAGTCAAATTGCCAAAGATGGAAAAACATGAAATAAATCAACTTATTCGAGAACAACTGCTTTGTCGGATTGCTTTCAAAGGAGACGAGTATCCGTATATGGCTCCATTTCAGTACGTTCTGATGAATGGATCTATCTATTTTCACTTCACAGATTACGGTAAGAAGATGAGGTTGCTTGAGAGGGATAAGCGTGTTTGTGTTGAGATAGAAAAGTACCGGCAAGATCTTAGCGAATATAGCTTTGTTGTCTTAAGAGGAACCTTAAAGGTCGTCACCGACCCTCATGAGAGAGCTACAATCATAAGAAGAATGGCTGAAGAAGGGGAACAAAAACTTTCACCAAACTTCCTCGCTGCTCACGGCGCGCGCGCTATATGTTTCAGTATTGATCAGGGCAACCACACTGTCACGATAATAGGAGAAGGGCCGTAATGGGGCTGTGAAACGCGCGCGCGAGTATTCGGAAGCAGTCCCGAACTTCAAAAACTGTTCTGCGAAATCAGCAGCCAACTCAAAAAGACACTGTCGGAGAAACTAACCTTCATCGAAACCGTCAGATCACGTTTGCCTCCGCGCACAACATAGCTAAAGCGCGCGCGCAGAAAGAAGACTGGTAGAACTTGAGGAAATGGTTAAAGCTTTCGTAGAAAAGTGATGACTGGAAAAAACGTAATAGCGTGCGAGCGCGCCGCTCATACGCACTGTTTTCCGCTGTTGAGTGACGCTTTTGAGGGAATGAAAACCATTGTTGCGTCCAAAAAAAGAGACTTTCATTGAACGTATGTTTTCGCTTCTTGATCTACACTCAACAGTTTCGGATAGTGATCCGAGAGATAGGTTATGACATACGTCATATTTAAACATTACTCGCTATTATCAAGAGATTTGAATGGACAGGCGCGCGCTGGGTTATAGAACAAATACATGTTCCTGTTCATTTCAACCGTGTTTTCATTCAAAACCTATGGAGTAGAGAGGCTGAGGAGAACTAAGAGACAGAAGGGAGATAGGCTAATGCTTGCACTATCTTTTGAAAGAACTTCTTATGATGAGTTGATTCAAAATAGAAAAGAATCAAAAGGAAATTTCGAATAGTGAATACAAATTCTGAATATGCATTCTACCATGAACATTAGTCGGGTCGCTATGTCTAATGAATTAACAAAAATCTGATTAATCGCAAAGTGCATTACTGTATGAGATCATACTCTTGGGGTCTTTCTCATGAAAAACCGCGAGGCTATTGAACATTGTTACATGGTCAGAAAAAGTTTCTAAGTTTCTGCTTTCTGGTAGTAGTTAAAAAAAATAGTTTCTAAAATTTTCTATTTCTTATAATTTATAAAGTAGAAACTTGGAAACTTCTGTTGGATTCAGGAGAAACCAATTATGCATTTAGAAGAGATGAAGAGAGAAATAGGAAATCTTGTTGTGGAGAAGGGATTCTACAACAAGCCTGAAGACGTTCCGAAAAAACTTCTTTTCGCATTCATAGAACTCGGTGAGGCAAGTGACAATTGGAAGAAAGGTAGAAGTGAAGAAGAGATAGCTGAAGAATTAATCGATGTAATATTCTATGTTCTCGATGCAAGTCGATTAGCATGTCCATCAGTAAACATGGATGAAACGTTCCAGAAGAAACTAAAGAAGAACAAAGCCAGACCGTTTCAGTACGGTGAAGGACATAGGCATCATGAATCGAAAAGTGAATCACAACAGAGGGCTTGATATGAAGAAAGAGGATTTGTATTCTGAGATCATTAAGCAACTAGAGGAGAGCGCCGATGTCGAAATTGCCTCAAAGAGAATCGCGAAGGCAAAGTATTTCGGAATTACAATCAAGTCTTACGGGCTTAAAGAAGCACAAGGGAAAGAACTAATTGAAAGCTACTTAGGCGATTTTAGAAAACTGAGTCTAAATGTAAGGCTGCAATTAGTGAAAATGTTCTATGCTTCGGACTTTTCTGAACAGGTGAATCTTGGAGATGCTATTCTGGAACTCAGCATGAAGGAGTTAACACCTACTCACTTTGACTCTTTGGATGAGATTGCTGGTTTCTTAAACAATTGGGGAGAAACTGATTGGTTCTGCATCTGAGTTATACAACCTCTACTCCAAAAGTATCCTAGCCAGACATTAGAGTTACTGAGAAAATGGAACAGTGCAAAGAGTTTGTGGAAAAGACGAGCAAGTGTGGTTGCATTTGTGAGGAAAATCGGAGAGAGTGGCGATTTCACAAATGATGCGTTAGAATTATGCAATAATCTAATCTGGGACAAAGAAGATTACGTGCGAAAAGGTGTCGGTTGGGCACTCAAGGATAACATGCGAAGTGCCAAGAGGAGAGTGCTTGATTACGTGAAGTCTCTAAGACGAAACGGAGTTTCATCAGTTATTACCCTTTATGCTATTCGCGACTTGAAAGGCAAGGAACGAGAGGAGGTTTTGAAGATAAAACCAAGCTGCAAGCTGGAGAGAGCCTGATGAAACTCGCTGATGGATTATATGTGACTAATAGGGATGATTGGTGTGCGTGGCTTAGAAAAAACTACGAGACCAAGAAAGAGGTTTGGTTGATCTATTACAAGAAACATACTAGCAAGCCTAGTATCCCTTATGATGATTCGGTTGAAGAAGCATTGTGTTTTGGATGGATAGACAATATCATAAAGAGAATTGACAATGAGAAGTTTGCCAGGAAATTTACTCCTCGTAAGGGTAAGAGCAAATGGTCTGAAGCAAACAAGAAAAGGGCCAGAAAAATGATAAAGGTAGGAAAGATGACTGAAGCAGGATTGGCTAAAATCAGGGAAACAAAGAAAAGTGGCGAATGGTTCAAAATTGCTTCACCTAGAAAAGAACTTGTCATTCCTTCATATGTAAAGGAGACATTAGCGAAGAACCAGAAAGCTCTAGCTAACTTCAATAACTTAGCCAAATCCTACAAAAGACAGTATGTTGGATGGATTACAAGTGCAAAAAGGGAAACAACACGTAGAAGACGACTTGCAGAGGCTATCAAACTTTTGGAGAAGAATGAGAAATTGGGAATGAAATAGAGCTCAGTTGGTTAACGCTTTCTCAAACTCAAACACATTCTGATTCTTACTCAAAGCTTCAGATAGAACCTCTTTAGCTTTGGACGAGTTCTGCCATATCTCATCAAGAATAGCTCTGACATCTCTCTCATCTCTACAAACCTTACAGATTTTCTGAACTGTTATCTTCTTGTCAATTCTATGTTCTCGTAACTTAGCATTGAAATCTGCGGGTCTCAATAGCTTGATGTTCATTCTAGAAGCATACTGTGCAAGCGTTATCTTCCGTCCATTAACAACAACTTTCTCTTTCGGATTGTATGCTCCTGCCCCGAATACTGGTACAACACCTTTCTTCAATTCTCTACCATTCTCAGTGTCAACACCGAAGTCAGTACACCACTTCAGCACTTCAAGAAAATCATCAAGAGCTTTCTTATTGACAACACTCCATTTACATTCCAGAACATAGGTCACTGTCGGTGAGAATAATCCAGGAGTGACTTTCCAGACTCTATCCACTTCAGCACTCTGCTTACGATCACCTACAGGTTTCAACAAGTGCAATGTGATTCTTCTTGGATCAATGTTCTTCCTATGGTTCTGTTTGACAAACTCTGCACCCTCAGTGAACTTGTCAATAAACCATTCAACACATGCTTCCCAGTTATGACCGATACGGTTGTCACGTCCAAACCTGATTCTAATGTAGTTCCAGAAGCTGTTACACATATTTTCACTCATTTCTCCTCCATTTTCGCATTACTTTTTTTCTCTGCTTCTAGGAAAACTTCAATCTTTTTAACTATTTCCATGAAAGCTTTCGACGCTGGAGAATCTCTGTGCTCAATTATGAAGGGAACGCCTTTATCAGAGTCTTTGCAGACTCTCTGGTCTATTGGTATGCTTCCGAGAAACGGAACATTTAACTCTTCAGCTATTTTTTGCCCGCCTCCTGACCGGAATATGTCGGTTTTAGCTCCACATTTCGGACAAACAAATCCACTCATGTTTTCAACTATGCCTATAATCGGCAAGCTAAGTTTTCTTGAAAATGTCACAGCCTTCTTAACAACAATCTGAGAAACCTCAGAGGGGATAGTAACTATTACCACGCCATCCATTTCTGGCAAAAGTTGAGCAACACTCAACGGTTCATCACCAGTTCCAGGCGGGAGATCAATAAACAGAAAATCTAAATCTCCCCACACTATGTCTGACAAAAACTGACGTATCGCAGTCATCTTCAATGGTCCACGCCAAATAACCGGAGCATTTTCATCCGGTAGGAGAAACTCCATGGAAACGACTTTTATTCCTAGAGAACCTGACGCTGGGAAGATGCCTGGTGGTCCTGCTTGGAGTCGTTGGCCTTGTAATCCTATGATTTTTGGAACGCTTGGACCATGTATGTCTGCGTCTAGGATGCCTACGCTGTTAGCGTGTTCGTGCATTGCGAAGGCTGCTGCGAGATTTACTGTGACAGTGCTTTTGCCGACACCGCCTTTGCCGCTTATTACTGCTATCTTATGCTTGACTTTGCTCATCCTTGCCTTTAGTTTCTGCTGTTGCTCTAAGATTTGCTTTTTCCTTTCATCAATTACATGTGTTTTACTTTTCATGGTCATAAGAACGCCTCAATATTATCTTGATGTTGGAAGTGTGATGAGTAAACCACACTAAATAGTTTTTGTTCTAACTAAACCAATAAGCTATATTCATTCAAGATATGTTAGACTATAGAACATAATGTAATTCTAGATCTAGGTTGAGATTTCTCCTACAAACTGTCTTTGTGTTTTTGGATTTGTCAGCTCTTGCCCTATTTGCTGAGTAAAAGCGTAGTTCAGAAAACCATAAAAACCAGACGGCTTTAATTTGTATGTTCTAGGTGTTGTTCATGTCTGTAGATAAGGAATATGCTTTCAATTGGATTGAGAATAATAAGGAATTAATTGTTGAAATGAGCGATAAAATTTGGGATTTCGCCGAGTTGGGCTTAATTGAGTTCAAGTCTTCAGCGCTTCTAGCAGACGAGTTGGAGAAGCAGGGGTTTAGGGTTGAACGTGGAATCGCAGGTATGCCAACAGCCTTCGTAGCCACTTGGGGTGAAGGAAAACCAGTCATAGGAATAATGGGCGAATACGATGCGTTACCGGGGCTGTCGCAGAAAAGGGTTCCATGGAAAGAAACTGTGGAAAAGGGAAAACCGGGACACGGATGCGGACACAACGTTCATGGAACAAGCGGCATGGCAGCAGCAATAGCAGTGAT
>Ga0209986_10001223_pt1 | contig 24854 bp, 19 predicted proteins | sample BlataG_FD_183168 | JGI IMG/M metagenome (GOLD analysis project Ga0209986, IMG submission 183168) | Deep subsurface microbial communities from Black Sea to uncover new lineages of life (NeLLi) - Black_00105 metaG (SPAdes) (version 2) | ecosystem: Environmental > Aquatic > Marine > Oceanic >... | reverse complement strand
TAAGTGCTGTATCCTCAAACAGGGTAATAGCATGTGCTACCGGGGCAGGTATCACCAGCATAATTCAAAGTTCAAGCGCTACTACTGTTATGCTGGTTGGTTTCGTTGACGCAGGTTTATTGACCATTACTCAGGCTATTGGACTTGTCTTGGGGGCCAACATCGGGACAACGGTCACTGCCCAGATAATAGCATTTAATATAAGCAACTATGCCCTGCCAGCCATTGCGATTGGCGTCCTTTTAAAATTCTTTTTTGCATCAAAAAAATGGCAACATAGGGGAGAGGTCTTTCTTGGCTTTGGTATGCTTTTTTTTGGGTTGGCTACCATGAAAGCCGGGCTTGCTCCTCTTCGAGGTGAACCTGCCTTTATTGACTTTTTGACAAGATTCCAGGCCCAAAACCTTAATGAGATCCTTCTCTGTGTCCTTGTTGGTACAGTTCTGACTATGGCTGTACAGAGTTCCAGTGCAACGGTTGGTATAACCATGGCCCTGGCAAGTCAGGGATTAATTAACTTTGAGGGAAGTGTGGCCCTGATTTTAGGTGATAATATTGGCACAACCATTACGGCTGAATTGGCCAGTATTGGCTCCAATATTAATGCCCATCGAACGGCAAGGGCCCATACTATGTTTAATGTAATTGGTGTAATCTTTATAATATTTATCTTTCCCTATTTTGTAAATGCTGTTGTCTATTTGACTACAAATCTCCTATCTATTGGGCATCCTGATCTCCTTATCGGTGAAGAGAAACCCTATATATCCCGGTATATTGCCAATGCCCATACCCTTTTTAATTTAATAAATGCAATTATTTTCCTCTTTATTCTTCCTTATCTGGTCAAAGTGGCTATTTGGCTCACCCCTCGCGGAAAAAAAGAAGAAATTGAGGAAATCTATCATATTAAGTACCTGGATAGGCGTTATCTTGATTCCCCTGAAGTTGCATTGGTTCAGACAAAGCAGGAGATCATCAGGATGGCAGGTGAAGCTCAAACCATGTTTGATGAGGTAATTGGCGCTTTAAAGATAAGAAATTCAAAGAAAGTAACCAAGTGGAAGGCAAGGGAAGATGTACTGGATAATCTTCAAAAAGAAATCATAAATTTCCTTGTAAAGGTTATGCAACAGAATATCATTGTTGAGGAATCCAAAGAAATAACTACCCTTATGAGGATGACCAACAATATTGAAAGGATTGGTGACGAAATCGAAGATATCGCCGAGGCACTTGAGCGGATGATTGAAGACAAACTCTATTTCTCGGAACAGGCAATTCAAGATTATGTGGCCATATCTTCAGAGACCAGGGAGTTCCTTACCCTTGTTTTTAAAGGAATTAAAGAGGAAAATAAGCAGATAATGCCAGAGGCAGTAAAACTGGTAAATAGTGTAAACAAGATGACCGAGGAAATGAGATTGAGCCACCATGATCGGTTAGTAGAGGGAGTATGTGAGATAGATAGGGGCATGATTTTTATTGATATCCTTAATGCCTTTGAGAAGATGGGCGGTTATTGTTATAATGTGGCACAGGCAATAGCAGGTGTTAGATAATAGAGATAAGATATGGCATATAAAGGATGATCCCTCCTTTGCATTGTCCATTGCAAGAAAGTTAGGGATATCAAAACTGCTTGCCTCCCTCCTGGTACATAGAAATATAAAATCAACGGATTCAGCTAAATCCTTTCTTTTTCCAAAGCTTGGTGCCTTGCATGATCCATTCCTTCTCAAGGATATGGACAGGGCAGTTGAGCTGATACAAAGCTTTATTGTAAAGAAAAAAAGGATAACAATTTATGGTGACTACGATGCAGATGGAATAACTGCTACCTCTCTTTTGTTTGATTTTTTCTCCAGACTAAAAATACCAATTTCCTTTTATATTCCACACAGACTTGAAGAAGGCTACAGCCTTAATGAAAAGGCAGTTAGAGATATAGCAAGAGATACTACGGAACTCATCATTACTGTTGACTGCGGTATCAATTCTTTTTCAGAGATTGCCTTGGCTCACAAACTTGGGATGGAAGTCATTGTAACAGACCACCATCAACTTCCTTCAGGTTTTGAACCACTCTGCCCCACGATTAATCCTTTGAGGCCTGATTCCTCTTTTCCCTTTAAAGAGCTTGCCGGAGTCGGGTTGGCCTTCTATTTAGCTATAGCCATAAGATCAAATTTACGGGAAGTAGGTTTCTTTCAAAATAAGAGCGAGCCTGATTTAAAGCCATATCTTGACCTTGTTGCCATTGGCACAATTGCTGACATAGCCCCTTTAATAGAGGAAAACAGAATTTTGGTAAAGAAAGGTCTTACTGTATTGAAAGAAACTCGAAGACCTGGAATCAAGGCATTATTAAAGGTGTCAGGCATAAAGAACAATCAAGCAATAACTACTCATGACATAGCCTTTAAACTGGCACCAAGGCTTAATGCCATGGGGAGATTAGGCCCGGCAACAAGAGCGGTTCACCTCCTTACTACAGATGATGAAGTGGAAGCATCTTCAATTGCCAATCAGATGGACTCCCTTAACGCTCAGAGGCAGGAAATACAAAATAGAATTGTTTTAGAGTGCAGGGAAAAGATCGATGAGATGAAGGATTTAAAAAGACATCGAACAATAGTCCTCTCTAACTCGCAATGGCACCGGGGAGTAGTAGGTATCGTAGCTTCAAAGATTGTCGATGAATACTATCGCCCAACCTTGATATTTACTGATGAAGGAGATTTGCTGAAAGGATCAGGTAGAAGCATAGATGGGTTCGATCTGTATAATGCCCTCTTTGATCTTAGTGATTTATTAATGCAATTTGGTGGTCATGAATATGCAGCAGGAGTTACCCTTGAATCGAAAAATATTGAAGCATTTTGCGATAAGTTCGAGGAGCTGGCCAGAAAAAAAATAGATACAAAGGACATGATTCCGAAAATAGAGGTTGATACCAAATTAGGGCTCGAATCTATTAATCCGCAGACATTAAAAGATATTGAGATGTTATTGCCCTTTGGCCACAAGAATCCTCAGCCTATATTCTGGGCTGGTCCTGTAAAGGTTGCCTTTTCCACAGTAGTTGGAAACAATCATTTGAAACTCAAGATAAAAGAAAAGGGAACCGCCTTTGACTGCATTGCATTTGGTAAGGCTGCGTTACATCCTCTGGAGGGGAAATTAGTGAATATCCTTTTTAAAATAGAGATTAATATATGGCAAGGGACAGAGTCGATTCAATTGGTGATAGTTGATTTACGTATTAATTAAAAAGTTAAAAATGCCTAAAGTGAACTAAAGTGCCTAAAGTGAGCTAAAATTATGGATAGGATTATCTGGAATTGAATACTTTAGAAATTGAGGGATTAAACACAACAAACACAACAAACCCAATAAACACAATTTTCTTCTACGTGCCAGGAAACAATTTGGCAGCCTCTTCAATATCTTCTGGAGAGAATATAAAAAGGGATTTTCCCTCGCCAGGGATAGCAGAGCCATAAATATAATTGATATTTATTCCTTCTTTGCCAAATTTTTCTGCCATTTTGGCAAGGGTACCAGGTTTATTATCAATAACGAGGGCAATAACCGGCATTACATCAAAGATGTAATCACCCTTGGCCAGGAGATCAACAGCCAAATCAGTATTATCCACCAGGAGCCTGATTAGGGCAAACTCTGCTGAGTCCTTCTTCATTGATCCGTAGCTTGCAGCAGCGGCAATCCTTTTAAGGGATTTTCCTCTGGCCTTGAAAAGTTCCTGCACATATTGAGATGCATCCTGAATGGTAAGTGCATCAATATTAATTCCCGCCTGAAACAAGGTTTTGGAAAGTTTTCCCAGCTCCCCAGGAACATTCTTTAAAAAAAGTGATATCTCTGTTCTTACCATATTCCAGCCCTAATTAAACGTTCCAGAAATTCTATCTGCCTAAGGCGGAAAATCATAAGCCTTTTAGTGGCGTTCTTGTTTATGTCGTTCACATAAACCCATCACTCCATCACTCCAATACTCCATCTGGGGCGAAGCCCCAAACTTATTTCTCTCCCATGTAACCTTTCAAATATTTAAAAAATTCTGAGTCAGTTGAAAGGATAAGAGTGCTGTCTTTATCCAGGGTCTTTTTATAGATCTCAAGTGTATTTATAAAGGAGTAAAAATCAGGATCTTGTCCATAGGCCTGGGCATAAAGCTTTGTGGCCTCGGCATCTGCCTTACCCTTTATCACCTGGGCTGTTCTGTATGCCCCGGATGTTATCCTTTTCATCTCCTTTTCTCTATCACCCTCTATCTTCCTGGCCTCCCCTTTCCCTTCAGATCGAAACTTCTCAGCTATCTGCTTTCTCTCTGCAATCATCCTGCCATAAACCGATCTTCTAACCTCTTCTACATAATTTAATCTCTTTATCTTGACATCTACCAGCTCTATACCGAATTTGGCCAGCTTTGGCTGTGCCTGCTCCATAATTCCCTTGGTAATTTCAGCCCTTCCTGTTTTGACCTCACCTAAGGGACTTAGTTCCTTTACCTCATCCACTCCCGCCTCACGGATATCCAGTTCTCTGTTGGTCATCCTCACGGTTTCAATCAATGGGTAAGAGGTAATAAAGTTCCTTACAGCAGGGTCTATAATGTCATCCAGCCTGCCAAGTCCGGCGACTGTATTGTTGACTGTCTCAAAAAACTTGAGGGGATCAACTATCTTCCACCTGGCAAAGGTGTCTACCCATATAAAGGTCTTATCCAGGGTTGGAATCTGACCGGGATCTCCGTCCCATTCAAGAAGGTTTTTTGGAAAATAGTTTGTAGTATCAATAATAGGAATCTTAAAGTACAAACCAGGAGTTATTTTTGGTTTCCCGATAGCCTGGCCAAACCGGGTAACAACTACCTGCTCAGTTTCATCCACAACATAGACTGCCCCCAGGAGGAAAAAGATAATGATAATGATCACACCATAGATTATTCCTTTAAATTTCATTTCTCAGCCCCCTTCGCCATCCCTAAATTGAGTAAAGGGAGGACATTTTTTTGATCTGCATCAATGATGTACTTGCTTCCCAATCTCGGAAAAAGATCCTTCAAGGTCTCAAGATATATACGTCTCCGGGTTACATCCTTTGCCTTTGAATACTCAGCATACAGAGAGAGAAACCTGGCTGCATCACCTTTGGCCCTGTTGATCCTGTCAAGGGCATACCCTTCAGCAGCCTTGATAGTCTTTTCTGCATTTCCCTTAGCCGCTGGAATGGCCTTATTATATTCCTCCCTGGCCTGGTAAACCATCCTCTCCTTTTCTTGAGTTGCCTGATTAACTTCATTAAAGGATGGCTGGACTGGCTCAGGGACATTTGTCTTTTTCATCTCAATGGTGACTACATTTATACCGGTCTCTGCTCCATCTAATTCCTTTTGTAAAAGCACTTTAGCCTGGTCAGCAATTTCCTGCCTCTTGCTGATAACCTCATTAATGCTTCTATCTCCCACTACCATTCTCATGGTGGACTCAGTTAAATCCCTCAAGGTAGTCTTCACATTCCTGACCTTGAAGAGATATTTATAGGGATCCTTGATCCTGTATTGCACTATCCATGGAACCACAGCTACATTGAGATCACCGGTAAGCATAAGGGCCTCATTAAGATATTCGGTAGACCTTGCATACTGAGTCCTGACACCCGCCCTTATAGTTCTCAGCCCGAATTCTTCCTTGTAGACAAGTCTCACCTTTACCTTTGTTAGTTTTTCTATTCCCCGCGGGAGTTTGAAATGTAGTCCCGGAGATGTTGTTCTAATATATTTGCCAAACCTCTGTATTATACCCACCTCATTGACACCAATGGTATAAAAGGATGAGGATAAGATAATGATGATGATTATTGCTCCAATTATAAGCCAGAGGCCAGGAAATTTACCCTTAAATCCCTTAAATTTATTAAGGATATCATCCATTTGGGGAGGATTACCTCCCCCGCCCTTCTTTTGCTTTTGTAGCTTGTCCCAGTCCCAAGGCATAATTTTTCACCTCTTATATAGATTTTATAAGAATGGTAATGGAAAAAAACAGTTGCGTCAAGAAATAAAATCAATAATATTGGTCATGAATATTTCAAGGACACGCATATGGAGAAGAAAAAAAAATCGACTACCCCCTTAAAGAGAGGACCTCGCAACGTATTACGGGGTAAAAAAAATAATAATTTTGTGCAGCGCTTATCCGCACAAGGTAAACTACCAGGGTTTACACCTATAAAAGAGGTAATCGATACTATTTTTGCAACATCTGCTCTGCCCATAAATTTTGATGATATGAGGATCTGGAAACTCTGGGATGGTGTGGTTGGTAAAAAAATTGCGGAACATGCGAAACCCTTTTCGATTAAAAAAGGAATATTGCTGGTCAAGGTTACTGATAGCATATGGCTGCAGGAGTTAGAGTTCAAGACCGAAGGGATAAAAGAAAAACTTAATAGTAAGCTTCAAAGGAAGGCAGTAAAAAAGATACGCTTCAGAGTAGGCACCCCTTAAGTAAGGAAGTTAATAAGGGAAAAAGATTAGTAAGCGTTCACAAGTTCAGACCTGCCCGCCGTATGGCAGGCGGGGTTCACCATTCACCGTTGCCCGCAGGTATACCCACGAAGCAAGCCGTTGTTTGACCTCTTTGTGGGTATATCGAGGTAAGCAGTCTATTGCCACTATTGGTTTGTCAGTGATCGGTAAACGGACAACTGTAAACGGATACCAAAGGACAACCTACACTATTGAAAACTGCCCCTGCCCAAATAAAGGGGGAAGGATCTTTAGACCAGATTTTCCCAGAAGCCTTCCTTCAATCATTGCAAGCTTGGCATAAGAGGATGAGTTCGGGAAGACAATCTGGAGCCTTTTAGGTTCTACCTCCTGGATTCTCATTTTTGCAAAAATCTCCGCCAATCTATTTGCTGGATAAATCAAGGCCAATCTACCCCCTGGTTTGAGAAGTGCCTTACCTGCAGTCAAAATATCATCTACCTTAGTTGATAGCTCATGTCTGGCAATAGCCTTGCTGAAATCAGGATTAATCCGGCCACTTTTTTGTCGTCTATATGGTGGATTACATACCACTACATGAGCAAATGCTGGACCCATAGGGAGGTGTCTCAGATCTCCACGGATTATTGCAATTTTTTTCTCTAATTTATTAAGCACAATATTCCGCTGAGCCTGAGAGGCGAGCTCCTCTTGAAGCTCAAGGCCGACAATAAAGCCCACCTTGCTTTTGACGGCCAGAAAGAGAGAGATGATTCCACAGCCGGCACCGAGATCAACAACAATATCCTCACTCCTAACAGAGACGAATTCGGCTAAAAGTAAGGCATCGACAGAAAATCTATACCCCTGCCGAGACTGGATGATTTGCAATTTACCATTCAAAAAACTATCTATTGTCTCATTTGCTTTCATAAGCCACGTTATAATTGTTTACTGTCTGGGAGCATGGACAGTCTCATAGGGATCTATTTTATTGAATACCAGTCCACTTAAGATCTTGGGATGAAAATAGGTGGATTTTCGGGGCATAAGAAGGGAATTTCCAGTTACCTCTATCATCTGTTCGATTTTTGTGGGATTAACAAGAAATACCATCTGATAATCTCTAGAGCGGACTGAGGATAGGGCCCTCGTGGTGTTACTCTCATATTGGATTATCTTTTCATTATCCAGGTCATCTCTTTTAATGCCGAGTATTCGCTGTAATATGAGGCGAGATAAGACCAGAACATCAAGTTTTTTAATTGAGGGATGTACATCATCACCTATCTCTTTCCTGGCCTTTGATTTCAAACATAGTGAGTAATAATTTTCAGCTCCTGAGTGGTAAAAACCAATAACACTTTTATGTTGGCCATATTCTTTTAACTGATCAAGGAAAACTCTTTTTACCGTTTTTTGGGTATTGGCTGAAAAAGGAAAGACAGAGATATCAAACCATTTCTTAGCAGAGGAAAGGAATTTTTCTATCTTGAAATCCGGGTAGAACTTAAATAAACGGTGAGATGGTAAGATTGTCAAACCCTTGTCAGTTATATTAGTCAAATACATCATGACATACTCATACACTCTGTCAAGCTGATGGTTGCCATATCTGGCCCTCATGAAGTTTCTAAAATTACGAGCTGATTCATAGCGATGATGACCGTCAGCAATTATAATTGATTTTGATGACATCTTTGAAGAGATATCCTTTATAATCGAATCGCTGGTGATCTCCCACATCTTGTGGTAATACCCATCGATGTCCCTGAAGGATATTGCAGGAGGAGAATCTGTTATTGTCGTATATATGCTACCAATTATATTGCCCTCATCCTCATAGAGACCAAACACCGGGCTAAATTGTGCATTACATGCCCTCATCAGCCTTAGCCTGTCTTCTCTATGATAAGAAAATGTTTTTTCATGAGGCAAAATAACAGATGAATCATTTTCTTCTATCCGTATCAGAGCTATAAATCCCCATCGAGTCTTTGTTTCTATAGTATCTGGCGATTCATATTCAATGGAGGTAAGATAAATGGAGGGAAATGGATGTCGAACAAGAACCTCCTCTGATTCCCATCTATTCAATAGATCTGCTGCCCTGGTATACCTATTATCCCAATCAGAATCACCCGTCTTTCTCTTTCCCAGAATAAGTCTGACAATATTATAGGGATCTTTGTTGTAGTAGGCGTCCTGCTCACTATCTGAAATGACATCATAGGGTGGGCACACTATCCTCTCAATATTCGGTATCTTATCAAAATTATAGGTTACTCCTCTGAAAGATGCTACAATAGCCATATTTACAATTCCTTGATGTCAGCCCTAATAGGGTTTTACTTTTGATTATTTTATTCTATAAATTAAAATTATTATTATAAGATTAATGAGCAAAAAACAATGGTAGGAAACAAAAAAAATTATACTATTGTTATAGAAGGCGGCACCCTTTTGTCAATGGTTAATGGGGAAGAGCCCATAGATGATGCGAGGGTAGTTATTTCTGGTGATAGAATTGAGGATGTCTCTGTCAGCGATAATAATCCTATACCTGAAACAAATGAAATTATCTATGCCAAGAATGCCATAATATTACCTGGACTCATAAACACCCATTGTCATTCTCCTATGGCGCTCTTCAGGGGTATGGCAGATGATCTTCCCCTTAAAACCTGGCTATATGAGCACATATTTCCAGCCGAGGCAAAATACCTCAACCCTGATACAGTTTATTGGGCATCTCTTCTTGCCTGTGTGGAGATGATTGCATCAGGCACTACTACTTGTATTGACGGTTACTTCTTTGCCGATGAGATAGTCAAGGCACTACATAAGTCCGGAATGCGAGCCCTTGTGGCTCAGGGTGTTATTGATTTTCCTGCTCCAGGTGTTCTCGATCCTAAAAAAAATCTGGATGTTGCTTCAGCCTTTTTAGAGAGATGGATACATTTCTCTGATCGTCTTATACCAGGAATTTTCTGTCATAGCCCTCTTACGTGCTCGGAAAAAACATTGCTGAGGGCCCAGGAGATATCGACTCAATTCGATCTCCCTCTTCAGACACACCTGTCTGAAACTTATGAAGAGGTCGAAGAAATAAAGCAAAAGACTTCCGTGAGACCAGCTTTCTATTTAGATGAGCTTGGCCTTTTAAAGAGCAATTTAATTGCTGCCCATGCCATTTACTTGAATGAGGAGGAGATAGATCTTTTGGCTAAAAGGGAGGTAAATATTGCACATTGCCCTGAAAGCAATATGAAGCTGGGCTCAGGTATAGCAGCAGTAGCACAGATGCTGGAAAAAGGTATTACCGTAGGCATCGGAACAGATGGTTGCGCCTCGAACAATAACCTTGATCTTTTTGCAGAGATGGATACTACGGCAAAACTGGCTAAGGTAGCCAATCTTGATCCAACTATTATTGATGCCCGGGCTGTACTTGCAATGGCTACCATTGGAGGAGCCAAGGTCATTGGATTGGATAACAGAATAGGAACCATTCAGCCAGGAAAAAAGGCCGATATTATTATAGTTGATACAAACAGCCCCCATATGACACCCATGTATAATCCATACTCCCAACTCGTATATTCCGCTACCGGGGGAGATGTGAGAGATGTTATAATCAATGGGACAATAGTTTACCGAGATAGACGCTTCACAGCTCTTAACATTGCTGAGATTATGGATGAAGTTACAAGACTCTGCCGTCATGTCCTTGTGAGGCCTGCCCTGGCGCGATGACACAGGAACTTGAGCCTGTTTCTGAGATATTTTCGGGCCTTAGCGTCTATAACAAATCTTTGTATGCCAGGCCTGCCCGCCATCCCTGCCCGACATCCGGCAGGCGGGTGGCAGGCGGGTCTGGGCCAGGGGCATGACAAAAAAAGACATCTCCATGCTCTTTTACATGTTAAATTTCTCAGGAGGCTTACAAAATCTTTTTCCTTAGAAGATTCATTGAATTCCTTCAGCTGCAATGAGTTCTGCTACAAAACTTCCGACTATGACTTTACTCTTTATTTTCAACGGAATTCTTTGGGTATCTGCTGTGACCCATATTTCTAGTTTAGCCTTTTTGCTTTTTTCAAATACACCACCAATATGCTTTAAGTCAGGCTCCACTAAATAGGTATCGTATGTTCTGTTTGCTACCGTGATTTTTTCTCTTTTTACTACAGTTGCTTCCCCCATTACACATTTCTTTCCATCAGTAACCGGGATTTGGATCTTTGCACCTACTTTTAGATTATAAAGGCGAAAGGCATAAAAAACAGATAATGGGTCAAATGAACTAGGTTTTATCGAAATAGGTTTTGCCTTTTTTCCTTGGTTAGAATATTGAGTCGTTTGTTTTTCCCAATTGAACGTAACAACGACATTTTTTTTACTTTTACCTTTTTTCTGTTTCTTATACAAAATTGAGTGGGTCATCCCTGTGTCTGTAAAGGCATCTATTCTGTCACGAACCTTATAGAAAAGATCGATAAATGGGTACGTTTTTGCAAGCATCACAAAATGATACGATGTAACATCCTGTATGGTTTCTATTGGAAGTATTTCAAGCACAGCCTCTCCAGCTGGTATAAAGCTCCATTTAAGCTGAAATGTCAGTTTTTCTCCAGGATGAAAGGGAAGGTCTTTCTCGCGGGCTTTAATACTTTCTGCTAAGCTGAGCGTTGTCATGAATACTATCGCGGTGAATATTACAAGCGATTGCATACCTGCTCTTAGGCGATGACTATCCACAGATAATACTTTCATGCTGTGTCTCTTTTTGTCTCCCATAACCGGTTAGCCAATAGTTAGAAGGAAATTGCTTGGAAAGCAGTATAAAGTATGATAATAGGCGAAACCTGTGGTTGCCTTTTTTTATAAAATCACCTTAAATGAGAACACAATTTTAGGTACAATCTCTTCATCCTTCGCAGTGGAAAAGGAGTATACACCGAATATCCATGATAAACAATGACAATACGCATCACCTGAATTTTGAAGACAAAGAAATCACTCTTATCGGGACAGCCCATGTGTCCAGGGAAAGTGCTGATTTGGTGCGGCAGGTTATTGAAGAAGAAAAGCCGGATATGGTGTGTGTGGAACTCTGTGAATCCAGATATCAATCGATCATGCAAAAGAGCCAATGGCAAAATACAAATCTTCTTAAAGTGATCAAGGAAAAGAAGGCCTTTCTTCTCCTGTCCAATTTGATGCTTGCCTATTTTCAGAAGAAAATTGGACAGAAATTAGGCATACGGCCAGGGGAGGAAATCGTGCGAGCTATCCAGGTGGCCAAGTCGGTAGGAGCCCGTATTCATTTAGCTGACAGGGATATACGCACAACCCTATCACGAACATGGCGTTGTATGGGCCTGTGGACAAAGATAAAGCTGTTATTCCAGTTAGTTACTTCAGTAGGTGAAATGGATAGCATCAAAGAAGCTGATATCGAGAAGATGAAAAAGAAGGACGTCCTTGAGATGTTCCTTTCAGAAATCGGAAAATCTTTTCCTGAAATACGACGCATTTTGATTGATGAAAGAGACCAATATCTTGTTCATATGATCAGAAGTGCGCCAGGCAAAAAGATTGTTGCAGTAGTCGGAGCCGGACATGTTCCAGGGATTCAAAGTCACTGGGAACAGCGCATAGATTTGGATGCGCTCAATCAAATCCCTCCCAAAGGTAAGGTCTTCGGTTTCCTGAAGTGGGGTATTCCATGTTTTATAGTGTGTTTTATTATTTTGGGTTTTTTCTATGCTGGAAGCTCCACTGGCACCGATATGATCAAATGGTGGGTTCTGGCAAATGCTATCCTGGCAGGCCTTGGTGCAGCGCTTGCCCTGGGCCATCCATTAACAGTTCTGTCTGCAATTGTCGCTTCACCCCTAACATCCCTCAATCCAATGATTGCAGCAGGCTGGGTGGCTGGTCTGGTAGAGGTTTTTCTAGGGAAGCCAAAAGTTAAGGATTTCGAGAGGCTGTCTGAAGATATATCTTCCCTGAAAGGCTTCTGGAAAAATAAGATCACACGAATTTTATTGGTCGTGGCATTTACGAATATAGGTAGCTCATTGGGAACTTTTGTGGCTATACCTCTGATGGTCAGGGTATTTGCATAGAGAAAATCATCTAATATTGGGGATGAGCCCTGTCTTCTCAGTGATCAGCAAGGCCATATTCTTGCATTATTCAAGAAAATAATCTAACATATTAATTATTTGAAAAAAATGAGGTCAAAGTCTAAAGAAAAATCTCTGTTACACTGGTATGATCCGATTCTTTTGAATATACTCCCTCTGGTGGTCACTTTGTTAATCAAACTTTTGTTGTTCTCCTGCCGTGTAATTAAAGTGGAGGGAAGGCAAAAGGAGATAAATGCACTTGCCAAATCGCAAGGAAGAGCAGTATATGCTACGTGGCATCAGCGGGTCATCTACCATGCCCGCCACCTTGCGCACCATGATCTAACGGTGATGGTCAGCCAGAGCCGTGACGGGAAATATGCTGTTCGGCTCTTGAACCTCTTTGGTCATAAAAATGTTCGCGGTTCTTCAACCAGGGGGGGTTCCCAGGCCCTGAAAGAACTGACACAAAAAATCAAAGAAGGTGGCAGAGGCGGTATATTAGCAGACGGGCCCTTAGGTCCCGCTCGTGTAGCTAAGATAGGAGCTGTTATCATGGCCCATGAGGCTCAGGTTCCTCTTATCCCTCTCATCTGGGGTGTGGACCGATGCTGGATCCTAAATTCCTGGGACCGTTTCCTGATACCCAAACCCTTTGCCCGAATTATCATTTGCTATATTGAACCCATATGGATTCCTCCATCTGTGGGTAGGAAAGAACTGGAGGACTATCGACGTATGTTAGAAGAAAGGTTGAATCAGGGGACCCGTTGGTGTGATACGCACTTTGGTCCTGAGAGACCTTGGCGCAAGGTTAAGGAAAAAGGTCAAATAGAAGTGGGCCCTCTTGATCTTTCATCCGGTCAGAAAGATAGCCAAGATCTTTGAGCCAATTGCATCCAGACCGGGACGTTGTTTCTGAAGCAAGGTAATATTGACTCCCAGATAATTGAACAGTTCGGCACGTAATCTACTTTAGAACACAAATTACATTCTAAAAAGGCTAACCACAAACTTTTTTAACTACCTTATTGATTTAGCCTTTCGTAAGTAGTAGTATGTTATTATTGAAGTCCTGTTAAAGGGAGGGAGGCAGATGAAAATGAAGTGGAAGAGACGAATTGTCTATTCTGTTTTACTATACTTGAGCTTACTAGTTATATGCGGTTGCGTGAGTAAAAAGGATTATTTATTAAAGGTTGATGAGAGCAAAAAACTATCGATGGCTTTGGAGAAGTTAAAGTCCGAGCATGACATGCTTGAGCAAGAGAAAGAGGTTTGTGATAAACAAGTAATTTCCCTTCAGGGAGAAAGGAGTGATTTGAAAAAGACGAGGGCACAGTTGCAACTCAAAAGCCTTTCCCTTGAAAAGGAGACAGCTCGCCTAAAAGAGGATAATCTTGAGCTGGAGGAGATTTTACAGGCCAAATCAGATACCCTTAGTAAAAATATTGTAGACCTCAGAGACAATATTACTGAACTGAAAAAGGAAAACAGCCTCCTAAAAGAAGAAAATAAAGATCTGAGGCAGAATTTAGAAACACTGCAAATGGATGTGAGTAATTTTAGGGATCAAATTCTGGCTTTGCGGAAAAAAAATGAAGTGCTACAATCCAAAGCCAAAGACTTAGAACGCCAGAGAGAAGAAGAGATTTTAGCAATGAAGGGCACATACGAAAATTTAATGGAGAATATGAAATCGGAGATAGAGAAAGGCAAGATTACAATAACGCAGCTTAGGGGAAAATTAAAAGTGAATATGCTGGATGAAATCTTATTCGACTCAGGGGAAACCACTATCAAGCCTCAAGGTGTTGAAGTATTAAAACGCGTGGGGAAGATTTTATTGAACGTGAAGGACAAGGCCATCAATATAGAGGGTCATACGGACAACGTTCCGATCGGAGCTGAACTTAGCAAGAAGTACCCTACTAACTGGGAACTTTCGGTGGTGCGGGCGACTAATGTAGCTCGATATTTGCAGGAAAAAAGTGGCATAAATCCCAGCTTACTTTCCGCCACAGGTTACGGCGAATACAAACCTGTCGCCTCTAATGAGACCGAAGAGGGAAAGGCTAAGAATCGGCGGATTGAAATCGTGCTTGTTCCAAAGGAGATTGTGCCAGTTTCCAGGAAATAGTGAAATGATAAAGAGGAAATATTTTTCAAATAGACTGAGATTTACGACATGCTCGCTCATACGGTTGGAACACCCCACAGGATTTTCTTAACCCTCTGGACTGTCTGGTTAATCCGATATTTATTCCGCACCAGTAAAAAGCAAATATATTCAGTTACGTCTTCCTTCTTTTTGATTCTCTTTATCATTTGTATTAATTCAGTATATTTCTACCGTAAAAATGTTGTAGGATTATTTCATTATATCTACACAAAAGCTTGGGTGAGAGATCCTATCTCTTCGGAGGTATCTCCCTGTTTCTCTTTTTAACGAAAAAATGTAGATTTATGGAGGTTGTTCATGGCCCGCTTAGATACACGTGATGTAAAAGAAATACTTGATATGCTCGAGGATGAGATTAGCTTTATTCCAAAACTTGACAAGATAGAAAAGATGAAGATGAGAAGCAAAATCAGGAAACAGGCTAATTGGCTTTTAGCGTGGAGCAGTCCGACTGCAGAGATGATATATCAGAGATTGGAAGAGAGGCTTTCCGATGTGTTTTCTCAATATCCTTATGGGTTTAGTAATAGAGTTAAGAAGCTGTTAAAAGTAAAATCAGAGAGTTTGCTTTCCAAATAAAGTCACAAGAAAAACTGATCCTTTCCTTCTAAGATTTTAAATCGAAGAGTCTATCACCTGCCTACGACTTACTTGTAGAAGTTTTTTAATGTTCCAATAATATACTGCATCTATATATTGTATTACATTTTATTTGACATACAAAATATATTGTTTTATAGTATTGTTTCAATAAGCATCTTTTTTTCAAAAGTTACTATCTGTTGAAGAGTGACTCACGATAAAAGAAGGTGTTCTAAAATTACCAAGATAAGTCTTATAAGGGGATAAAGCCATATTCATTTCTGGCTTTTGTGCTCTGCCCCACGAAAAAGCAAAACCCGATATATGCATACAAACCAGTCTCTATTCAGCGCAGAAGAAATTTGAAGTGGAGGGTATGATGGCATTTTCAACTTCCCTGACTGGGGAAAAGACCAGAAGAATTTTCTTGGTATTTTTCGCCTTAGCTTCTCTTTTGCCCTTTTTGCTCATACTATTTGTTATCTTTCAGTATGTCCTTCCTCTTCTCACAGCAGACCAGATAAACAGCCTGAGAGGAATATTTACCTATAGTTTTATGGCAGCACTCTTAATTCCCCTTCTGAGCTTTTTCCTGATGTCTCGATGGATTGGCTCACTGGAAGCACTCACAGAGGATGTCAAATCGAAATCAGCCCAGGTGATTCAGGAAGAAAAGGAATTCAAGGAAGAAAACGAGATCTTAACCCTGATTCGGTATTTCGATGCCATTTTCCAGACAGCAACTGACCAGTTGGCTGAGCGTGCCCATCTAAAAGAGATGCTGTTTAAATTGATTGCTGTGGCTTACGATTTGACAGCGGAGCTGGACTTTGACCGGCTGTTTCCTCTCATCATTGGAAAAGTAACGGATGTTATGTCGGCTGAGAGGACCAGCCTTTATATTATAGACTTGGAAAAACATGAGCTCTGGACAAAAGTCGCTGAGCACGTCGGGCAGATTCGTCTGCCGATGGGAAAGGGCATAAGCGGCCGTGTTGCCAAGACGGGTGAGATGCTCAATGTTGTGGATGCTTGGGAGTTACCATATTTTGATCGCACCTTCGATCAGGAGCATCAATTTCGGACCAGGTCTGTCTTATGCATGCCCATTAAGAACCACGTCGGTGAAAGGATAGGCGTAATCCAGGTGATTAACAAGAAGGGCGAAGAGCGCTTTAACTCTGAGGATGAGATTTTTTTGAGAGCTCTGACCTCCCAGGTAGGCATTGCCCTGGAGAACTCGCTTCTGATCGAGGAACTCCTCCTTTCTTTCCAAAGCTCGATCAGCACTTTGTCTGCCGTGGTAGACGCCAGACACCCCTTGACGGCAGGCCATTCTCAGCGGGTAACTGATTATTCCCTATTGATTGCCAGTGAAATGGGTATGAGTAAAGAGGGAATCGAGACGCTGAAGTATGCAGCCATCCTTCATGATATCGGCAAGATCGGTATCAGGGATGAGGTCTTGTTAAAAAATGGCCCGTTTACCCCTGAGGAGCGGGCTGAGATGAACACCCATCCGGTGAAGACAAAGGCCATCCTGGACAAATTTCATTTTCCCAAGGGCCTGCAAGACGTCCCGGATATGGCGCTTCACCATCACGAGAAGGTCAATGGTCAGGGTTACCCGGATGGATTGACTGGTGATCAATTGCCCCTGGGGTCCAAGATCATGACAGTGGCAGACGTATTTGACGCCTTGACCTCCAGGAGGGATTACCCCAAGTACGCCGCCGGCGAGACCTTAAACGGTGACCCTATGCCCCTGCCAATGGCCGTTTCTATTCTGGAAAAAGAGGCTGGCTCCCACTTTGATCCAGATGTAGTTGCCGCCTTCCTACGCTGCCTGCCCCAGGCCCTTCTCCTTTACAGAGGAGCACACTTCCCTACAGAATATGTAGATAATACGATTCGCTCCTTGGCCCCGGATTTGCTGCCCTAATTTTTTTCTTGTGCCAAAAAGGGGATATTGTTTCGAATTTCGAATTTCGAAGTTCCTATGGAATAGTGATCTCGTTTCACTGAAAAAATTACCAATAATCAAATCTTCATTTTATAATGAAGTATCCTTACTTATTTTGATATAAAAGGAAACAGATTCAAGGTTAGCGGTGGGACTGTCGAAATGGCTAAACCCTTAATAGTTCTGGTGCGCCTGGAGGGATTCGGACCCCCGGCCTGCGGATTAGAAGTCCGCTGCTCTATCCAGCTGAGCTACAGGCGCAAAACTGTTCGGAAAGCTAAGATCTTCAAATATATGCTATGTTTTCTCGTGCTGGACTTATATTATTGCTTAGATATTTTTTAAGTTTGTTGAGTTTATCGCGTAAAAATCTTACGAACTCAATAGCTACATAACTCAATAAACCCAATATTCCATTACTCCATTATTCCAGTTTTCCAATAGTGGAGCGAAGCGGAGCTAATCCCTATGCCTCTTTTGACTTACTTCTTTCTATAAACTTTAGATCACCTTCCCATGGTGAAAGGCCAGGATTTGCCTGGATCTCAATGCTAACCCCATAGCGTTTTTCAAGCTCGGCTAACTCTGCCCGTTTTTTATTCAGCAGATAATTGCTCACATTACTTGGTAGCATACCAGTTACTGTCTCAATATTCCCTTTTGATGCACCAAGCCATATCTGGCGCAAGAAAGACACTGCGGTAGCTTCAACAGATCTCACGATTCCTCTACCCTGACAGAATTCACAGATCTGGTAACTCTTTGATTCTATTGATGGCCTCAATCTCTGTCTGGAGAGTTCCATTAATCCAAATTTAGAGATGTTGGAGAAACTCATCTTTGCCCTGTCCCTCTTGGTTTCTTCTTTTACCTGTTTTATCAGGTCTCGTATATGTTTGGGGTCTTTCATATCAATAAAATCTATGACTACCAAACCACCTATATCCCTCAGTCTTAAGTGCCTGGCGATTTCCCTGGCTGCTTCCAGATTGGTTTTATATGCTGTGGTCTCTACCCCTCTGGACCTTGTGGATCTGCCGCTATTCACGTCGATTGAAATCAGGGCCTCAGTAGAGTCGATCACAATCGAGCCGCCACTTTTTAAAGGAGCCCTATTACTATAAATCTGTTCGATTTGTTTTTCAATTCCATATTCAGAGAATATAGGGGCCTTTTCCTTGTAAAGTCTGACCCTTTTTTGATGTCTGGGAGATATAACCTTCATGAAGTCCCTTATCTCTAACCATGTTTCCTTGTCGTCAACAAGGACCTCATCTACCTCGGCGCTAAAGTAATCCCTCAGGGTTCTCAGGCCAAGATCTTCTTCCTTAAAGAGAATGGATTGAGTGGGTTTCGTTTCAGCCCTTTTTTTGATATCCTGCCACATTCTCAAGAGATTTTTCAGATCTCGCTCTATTATGCGTTTTTTCTGACCCGAGGCGGCAGTTCTTACGATATATCCTATCTCTTCCGGCAGCTTAAGCTGACTCATCACGGATTTTAGCCTTTGGCGTTCCTCTTCATCCTCTATTTTTTGAGAGATACCGTTGTTCGGTCTGCCTGGGGTTAAGACAAGATAGCGGCCTGCCAAAGATATATAGGTGGTGAGATATGCTCCTTTTTTTCCTTCTCTCTCTTTAGTGACCTGAACCAGAACCTCGTTTCCTTTCTTGAGTACTTTTTCTATTTGAGGAACTGATTTAGCATTAGAAACGAATCCCTGCGATTCATAATACTCAGGATGGATTTCTCCTATTGTCAAGAAACCATTTTTGTCAGCTCCATAATTTATAAAGGCGGCTTGAAGAGATGGTTCAATCCTGGCAACGGTACCTTTATAGATATTTCCTTTGGTTTCTTCTCTTGTAGAGGTGGCAATGTAGAACTCATCCAGTTCACCATCCTTGATTATGGCAATCCGGTACTCTTCCGGATCTACAGCATTTATAAGCATTTTATACATTTAGGGTCTACCGTGTGTTTTAAAGTGTTGAGTGGCTTGATACATAAATGTTCGTAAGGCCGCCTCCCTTCCTGGTTGAAATGAGCCATCATAGGAAACATCGATATAGGGGACATTAAGCTTGCCCATTAAGGGCTTGGCAATGGAGGCGGTTAGATTACTCGGCATGCAGGTAAAGGGAAATATATTTACAACTCCGTTGTATCCTCTTCTAGCAAGGCCTAAGGCTGAGGGGATACTAAGACATGCCTCAGTGCCTATCGCAAAGGAGAAGGTATTGGTCTTTTTTAATACCTTTTCTAAGTGGCCTATCTTATGATCTTCCTCAATATCAATATATTTCCGTACTATCTGGTACATCTTCCTCTGTTGCATGTACTGGTAGAAGAGGGCGAGGTTATACTTTAGATACTGTAGGAGATATTTCTTTACCTCTTTAAGCTGGAATTTTTTAAGGTTTAATCTGAGGGCAATTTTGGCTAATCTTACCTGATCATAGGTAGTGTAGTTTATCCACTCCCCTATGGAGGCGTTTACGACCTCAGCCCCATATTTCTCTAACGTTCTAATGGTATCCTGGTTGGATTTTACATGCGTCCTTACATAGATTTCGCCCACCACACCAATGAGTGGCTTTCTTGGCATAGTGAGGTCAATGATATTTCTTGCCTCTTTGACGATCTTCTCCATATCGCTGAGAATGGCAGAAAAATTTCCATTAGATGAGTGTATGGAAAATAATTCACTCATCCTATTTCTCGCATCGAGAATAAAGGTATCTGCCATTCCTTCTGCTTTCTCATATGGCCGTACCCTCCACAGCAACCTGTCAAGGATATCCCCCACCACAATGGAGAGATATCCTGCCTTCCTAAAGGCTTGTATTTTTTCCTTCGGTATCAATCCCTTGAGATCGTATGCATCATCTGAGCTGAGTGTGGCAATTTTTACCTTGTCTAAACCAGGAATGGAATCAAGGATTATCCTGTGTAATTTATTATACATACCAAACCTGCACGGACCGCTCGCCTCGGGCATAAAATACATATAATTCTCGGGATAAAATTTGTCTCCAAGCCTCTCCCTTTCTTTTTCCATGAAATAGAGAATATCACCCAGGGTTACTATACAGGGAAAGCATTCCTTGCCCGATGTGAATTTCTTTCCCAGATCGAGGCCCTCATAGGTATCCATGACGGTTGCATTGACTCCAAAGCTGTGGAAGATACCCGCCAAAAGATGACTGCTAAAGGGATTCATCTCCGGAATCAAGAATCTTTTTCCCTGGACATTAAATTTTCCCACCCGCTCAGTGATGATCCGAAAGGTGTCTAATTGAGTAACTTTTTCCATTTTTTAGGTTCCTATAGCAATAACTTTGGTGGCTTGAGATTCTATAGATTCCATTTTTTGCACAGATTGTATTACGTTTTTAAATGCCTCGAGCCGTGTCATTGCACCTGCCACTGCGCTGTGTTCATCCAATTCCAGAATGAGGTAGGGTTTGTCTCCCATAATGTATTTGTAGAAGTGCTCATTAAAGGAGTCCGGGCCGCAACTAAAGTTGGTAAGATGAAGGCCAAAGAATTTCGGTGTGAGCTTTATTAATTTGGCGATTTTTAGTATCTGTGTACCATAGCCCCAGTACATATTCGGGAAGTCAGATAGATCAATATCTTTGGTGGCAATAAAGTCCATTGGAACAGCGCTTAAGCCTATTTTTGCCAGGTTCTGCCCGAGCCTAAGGTTCAGCTTTTCATCAAATAGGTTATAGTGCCTGCCAGTAACGATCACTAAGGGCTCCTTTTCTCCTAAGGAAGATGTAATTCTGGCACCGTGCTCGTGGAGCTCATTTTCGAAGCCCTGTTGTCTGCTAAAACCAATATCGATTGCTTCCCTGATTTGGCGCAGGTTTTTCCCTAATGTCCTTCCGATTTGTGTATGCAGCTCTATGCTCAACAAATCAGGGCTATACATGAGGTGAGCTATAGGGTTTAAGATCTCATTTTCCTTCAGGTCCAGTGCTGCCTTGAGCATGTACTGATTTCCCTGAACCATAGGACAATAGAAATTGTTCTTATTTTTAATCTGAGACGGAAGATCAATGATAGTGGGTAGAAATAGGTATTGGGTTTTACCGAGGAGATCTATGATGTGGCCTTGTGAGACCTTGACTGGAAAGCATGCCTCGGTTGTCATTGACTCGATCCCCAATTTTGTAATCCGGTCGTTGGTTTTTGGTGTCAAAACCACCCGATACCCGAGCGCGTCGAAGAAACTTGCCCAAAAAATGGCGATCTGATGACTGTACAGTGCCCTCTGCATCCCCACAGTCGGCCTTCCATCGATCTCAAAGATGGCCCTGTTGTCCTCGACATCCCTTTTTAAATCTCCCAGGTCATGGTAGAGGCCCATAAGGTGGCTTTCCCAGATTGTATCCCTCAGCTTAAAGTAATCCTCTTTCTTCTCGCCATAGTGGCCTCGTATTTCATACCTGCCGCATTCTCCTCCCCATACACTCTTTCTTCCGCTGAAATTGTAGATCTTTAACTTACACTCATTGTGGCAGTTTGGGTCTGCATGACATATAGCTTCCTTAAACTCGAGCGTGTCATTAATTGCCTCATCTATACTCCTGAATGAGGATTCTTCCTTTTTTTCCTTTGCTATCTTTTCCTGCACACTGATGGCAGCGCCGAATCCTCCGAGCACTTCACGGTGCTTAGGTATTAAGATACCTTTGCCTAGCACTGCCTCAAAGGCTGCCACTATCGCCTTATTGAGGGATGGGCCTCCTAAAAACATGATCCTTTCGCCTATCTTCTTGTTTTCAACCACCCTGTTTAAGTAGTTGTAGACAATTGCATAGCAGAGGCCAGCAATAAGGTCATTTTTTTGCCCACCTTTTTGCGCATAAGATACAAGATCAGATTCCATAAACACGGTACAACGCTCGGTCAGCTTGATCGGTTTCTCCGAAGAAAGGGCTATTTGCTGAAATTCTTGAACGATATTGATGCCATTTTTGTTTGCAAGCTCATGGAGAAAACTCCCTGTTCCAGCTGCACATACCTTGTTCATGTCGAAGTCAAGCGGGTAGGTATTGGAAATAGAAATGTACTTGCTGTCCTGCCCGCCTATCTCGAAGACGGTGTCTATCAAGGGATCAATTTCAACAGCCCCTCGTGCATGAGCGGTGATTTCATCGATAATCAAGTCTGCATTGAGGAAATCACCGACTACCATTCTGCCTGAGCCAGTAGTTGCTACCCCCTTTATATAAATTATATCTCCGAGCCTGTCCTTCAGTATCCTCAAAAGCGTTTGTGTTACCTCAATTGGTTTTCCCATTGTATGGCGGTATTCCTTGTCAATGATCTCTCTCTTCTCATCGATGAGGGCATATTTAGTAGTAGTGGAGCCTATGTCAATTCCTAAAAATACCGGTATCTTTTTACTACCCTTGGCCACCCGTTTTACCGTATTATCCTTTGGGAAATCCGTTTTGATGAGTTCTAGTTTGGGAGCAGATGAGAATGAGGATGTATCCTCTTTAGTAATGGATTTGAGTTTCTCTAATGTGGGCTTGTTAGTAATATCCTGTTCTTTTGCCTGGAGTGCCACTCCTAATGCACCAATAGAGGTAGCGTGTTTTGGAACAATCAGATTGGCAAAATGCTCCCTGAATGCCTTCACTTGCAGTTCGTTCAAGGTGAGTCCGCCGATAAATAATATTGGTTCTGACAGCACCCGGTTTGAGACAATCGTACTGAGATAATTAGAGGCATTTCCAATATGTAAGCCGGCAATGATATCTTCAAGTTTTTCACCCTTGTTCTGGAGATGTATCATATCCGACTTGGTAAATACGGTACATCGACAGGCTACCCTTACAGGATTTTTGCTTTTTAGACCGAGGGAGATGAAATCCTCCATAATCTTGGTGAGGTGCGCCTCCGAGGTATCGAGGTCTTTTCCATAGATAGATGATGCCAGTCTTTCTGCCTGTTGATCAATAAAGGAACCTGTACCAGAGGCGCAGGGGGTATTCGCATTGAAGTCATCGAGCTGCCATGTACTCCCATGATGGTTGAGGATATACAGAGCTGTATCCTGCCCCCCCATGCTTATGATGGATCGTACATCAGGCTGCAAATTTACGGAGCCAAGGATTTGGGCAATGGATTCAAACTCATAAAATCCGCCAAGCTTCTCGCTTATGATTCTCCCATGATTTCCCGTAAAGGCAATTGTCTTTATGTTCTCAATGTCGAGGCGATCGTAGAGTTCGCTGACGACCTCAAATACGCTTGTCTCCACTCCGCCAAGATGTCTTTTATAAGGATATTCGTATATTATATCCCCCTTGTTGCTGATAACAACAGCATTTACACTTACAGAGCCAGCATCAATACCAATATAATAGCCTTCCATTTTAAGTACCTAAATATAAAAGTGAGCCCGCCTTGGTGTGACGTGATTTGAATATACGCTTGCTTATGATGTATCGCCAATCCTGGTTTATCTTTGTTGAGTCAGGTATTACTAGGTCTGGGCCAGGGCAAAAGTGCCCGCCCGCCTCGTCCCGCAGTGCGGGACGGGCAGGCCTAAAGTTCGTAGATTTCAACATATCGTAATTAACATTCTTATATCTAGCGAAGCTCCGCCTCAAATCGACGAGTTGAGCATAGTCATATTTCATTGGTTGAACCGAAGCGATGTTGGTTTCGTCTAACGTTCTACGGTTGCGCCCTTCGGCCTCGAGCTGCTCAGGGCCGAAGGGCTGCTGGTTTCGTATGACGTTAACCGTTAACCGATTCGAGCCCGCCCTGGTGCGATGGGTTTGAATGATCATATGAAGCATATAAGTCAAGTCTGAACCCTGAATCAAGCCAATAAGCTTATAAACCAGGTCTGGGCCAGGGCTGCGCAACCTCAACCGTTCTACGATCACAATTATCTTTTGCACCTTAGTACGTTAAAAAGCTTGACACAAATATTAAGATCTTAGCTTATATAGACATCTAGTATCAAGTAACCAGTATCCAGTTCCACACTCAGTGAGCCTCGTCCCAATTCTTACCCCAGTTTATATCTACTCGAAGGGGAATTTTCAAGGGATAAACACCTTCCATTTCATCTTTTACCAAATTAGTCACAAAATCGAGCTCCTCTTTGGGAACCTCAAAGACCAACTCATCATGGACCTGTAGGAGCATCTTTGTTTGTAAATGTTCTTTGTGAAATCTTTCGGAAATTTTTATCATAGCCATCTTAATAAGGTCGGCAGCGGTTCCCTGAATAGGTGTATTAATTGCTGCTCTTTCTGCCTCACTTTTAAGATGTCCGTTATCACTGTTTATATGAGTGAGATATCGTCTTCTTTTGAATAGGGTACTCACGTAATGATTTACCCGAGCCTGCGATAGTATATTTTCTTTAAAATTTTTCACCCCTTTATACCGCTCATAATAATTATCAAGATAGGCCTGCGCCACCTTCTTGTTTAT
>Ga0209986_10001222_pt1 | contig 24860 bp, 27 predicted proteins | sample BlataG_FD_183168 | JGI IMG/M metagenome (GOLD analysis project Ga0209986, IMG submission 183168) | Deep subsurface microbial communities from Black Sea to uncover new lineages of life (NeLLi) - Black_00105 metaG (SPAdes) (version 2) | ecosystem: Environmental > Aquatic > Marine > Oceanic >... | reverse complement strand
CCTAATTTTTCTTTTAAATATCTTCATCTTATAATTATTTCAAAATTTAAGAAATTTTGAGAATAATGACAGAATTAAAATTAGTGAAAGGCATTCAAGCGAGACACATTAAGATTTTTATAGAGAATGGTATTACTACAGCAGAAGCTCTGGCTATGTCGGGTTTTAAGAGTATTACTGCAATAGATGGTATTGGAGAAGCAACGTCTAAAAAACTCGTATGGAATGCTCGGAGTGCTTTGGGTATGACCGAGTTCAAATCTATATCGGAATTTCAGGAGAACCACGAGTTTATCAGTACAGGGTCATTAAATTTTAATGCAATTTTAGGAGGTGGTATAGAAACAGGTTTTATAACAGAAGTTTATGGTCCGTTTAAGTCAGGAAAGACCAATTTAGCGCACACTTTGTGTGTTACTACACAATTACCAAAAGGAAAAGGTGGATTAAGCGGTGCTGTGATTTATATTGATACCGAAAATACATTTTCTAAAGAAAAGATCAAACGAATTACCAGAAGATTTGCTCTTAAACCCGAAAATGTACTCTCACACATTTTTCATGCGAGAATTTATAGTTCCGATCATCAAGCTCAAATGATTTTAGAAGCGGAGAAACTCGTAAAAGAAAAAAATGTTAGATTAATTATTTTAGATAGTTTAATGGCGCTTCTTCGAGCAGAATATATTGGAATTGGAATGCTTCCACAGCGACAAGCTACTTTAAACCATATGATTCATACTCTTTCCAGAATTGCAGAGAGTTATAATATTGCGATCCTCGTAACAAATCAGGTTGCCCAACAAATAAAGGGAATGTTCAGTGGTATTGATGCAATTGGAGGGAATATCGTTGCTCATGGCTGCCAGATTCGAGTGATGTTTAAGACTAAAGGGTTCGCCGCGAATAATTCTCTTGAAAGAAAGGCAATTATTGTTGACGCACCTGATTTACCTCCTGAGGAATGCCAATTTTTTATAACTCCAGCAGGAATCGCAGATACAGAAAAAATAGATTTTTCAAGTATGGAAGAAAATATTGAAACCAAGTTTGTTATGGCTAATGATGAATTTTCCTTAGAAAAAATTAGAGGAATAGGAAAAAATATAATGGAGAAATTGGAACAAATAGGAATTACTACTACTGAGCAATTGAAAGATACAAATCCTAATGATCTTGCTAAAGATTTGCCTGGTATCTCAAGTAAGAAAGTAAAAGAATGGATTGAACAAATTCCTGCTTAGAAAAAATAAATCTTTTTTTTTTATAAATTTTATTTATTTAATGAATAAATAAAATAAAAATTGTTAGAATAAACTTCTGTACTATTCTAATTTCTCTAATGTTTGATTAGGTTTATATTTTTTTTCATTTATTGGTTTTTCCCTTTTTCCTTGCTCCAATCCTTTAATTCTTATTTTCCTTGCTTGCATTGATAAAATTATTACAATTACAACCACAATACTTACGACTATCATTAAAAAATAACCCTCTTGAGGGATTTCGTAATAAAATGTTGTGTTAAAATTGCTAGTATTATTATTAATAGAGTCATTCACTGGATTATTTATTACATAGGCTTGAGTTTCATTAATTCCTTGTCCAATATTACCATATTCATATATTAGATATGCAAAATTATAGTTTGGATATGCTGAAGCTAGACCAAATTTAAATAAATAAGAACCACGAAATGCAATTCCAACTAGAACATCAGCAAACTCAAGCTTTTCTGGGAGATAGGTTGTATTATCAAATATAAGATAAGGATCTGCCTCAGGATCAATAATAGTTAAATTTACCATTTGAGTTGCTGGTAATGTATAGGCAATCGGAGAAACTCTTGCAGCAATTATTCGATACCATGTATCATTTTCTAAATTAGCCAAAAATTGTAATTCATTATAAATTCCTGAACTAAAACAATGAACCTTATATGCGATATTATCATTAAAGACATCATCTACTAATTTATCATATATGCACATATCTCCCTCATTTATTTCAATATGTAAGTTAAGATTATATTCAGTTTCAACTGTTATTTTTAATTCATAAGTTCCATTTTTTGCTGTTCCAAAAGGCACAGTAAATTTTTTCGTATTTTCAAAATAAAAAGATATTGAAGCATTATAGATTTCAAACTCAATACCGTCGGGATCTATCATATTTAGAGATATATTGCACTCATTCGGCGTTACTAATTCACAATCGATTATATAATAATAGTGTTCTCTAAATGCTAACTCGAATATTCTTGTTGTTTTTGGAAAATTAAATTTATATACTTTATCGATGTAAGTCTTTGGCCACTCATCTGATTCGTTAGCAATCACTTTATAAAGATTAAGATTGATTGAATTTATAAGAATTAAAGATATTAGAGAAAAAATCAGAAATAAAGATTCAGTTATTCTCTTAATACCCATTCACCTTTAATTCTTTAAACTCATTAATTAGACAATTTACTTCAGAACATTGGGTATAATCAATGCAAGTAAAACATGGTCTATCAGTCCAAAAATAATTAGTTTTATCTTTCTTGAATACAAGCAAGATTGGAACTTTTGTATTTGGACATAATAAAGTAGTATTTTCAATCTTTCCTGCTTTAGGAACAGCATACGAAAATTTACATGTTTCAGATTCACACTTGACAAATCTCTTATAAGCTTTTGTTTTATAGAGAATTAATTCATCTGTGCCGCATTTAGGGCATTCGCCAATAAATATGATTTTTCTCATAACAATGAAATGCTAAATTCAAAATATTTAAATGAAAAAAAAGTGCGGATAAATGTTAATGATAATCATTTATCATTGAGGAATTAGGCAAGGTGGTTGTAGCAAATTCAATTTTTTCCGGTAGCATATGTTCGAACAAACGTTTTAATAACTCTGACTGTGGAAATTTCAATAATCTATTATAATTTCCAATATTTATCCAAAAAGCTTGATCTGTTTCATGTTCTTTTATCGAAATTCTTGTAGTTACATTATTAAATGTATGAATCGTGCTCCACTCTCTTTTTTTTTGAGAGAGAACAAATAACATCTCAATAATTTCACCCATGTTTAATTTCACTATTTTTCCTTCATTAAGTGAAAGTTTTTCCCAAACTCCATTTTCCTTTTTTCTTATACAATGAAAATATATAAATGGGTCATTTTTTTTATTACTTTTTACAATAATTCCTACTTTCTGACCAAAAAAACTTTGACTATGCTTATTTGTCATATCTTAACATCCATTTTTATTTTAAATTATAAATTCAAATCCATTATTTGACAACTTATATTTTGAATCGAACTCAATATTGTGATATTTTAAGTTTAGAATTTTGTCTCGTTTCTCATTTATTTCCAACTTAATCATTATTGAGTCAATCCTATCAAACATTTTATGTAAAAATTTTATATTTTTATTCAATTTTGGTTTATATGAAACTTCATGAATGAAAATCAAATTTACTCTATTAAGTGAAGCAAACATTTGTAACGGATATATTTGCTCAGTAAAGAATGAATTTATTAGCTTGATTTTAATATTAATCTCATTAAACTTCATCAGTTTAAGGCGAAAATTGTAAGAAATTGAATCAAATATTAATAATTTTGTTTTTATGGGAATAAAATCTTTTAATGAGCTTAACTCATTTATTAAATTTTGCTGTTTAAAATATGAAGAAATATTAGTTAAAAAGATATTATTCTTAATATATTCTAACTGTTCTGGAGCTTCATTAAAGTTATGTTCTAATCTTTTATCAGAAAATGGCGAACCAGTATTTATCCATAAAGCAGACAATAAATTTTTCTTATTTGAAATCAGATGTCCGACTATATATTGAACAAATGTTGATTTACCTGAACCCGATTTTCCAGATACTTGAATTATTCTGGAATTATTACTTAGGAGATTATAAATTAAAGCAGTAAATTCATTACAAAACTCATTTTTATTTGGAATAAAATCGGAGAATTTTGTATTATTATTTTTTATCAGTTTTTTTACCTCATTTATCAAATAATTTTAAAATTTGATTTTTTTCTTCTTTCAAATCTTCATCTCTTTCTTTTAAAGATTTCATCACATCTTGTTTTAAAATAAGTTTTACAGGTTGTGATTGATCCTGATTCAGTAGAGACATTAAAAGAACTAACTTTACTAAATCATTGTTTGTTGAAACCCCAACTTCTCCTTTACTAAAAATTCCCCCGTCGGAGTTCTTATATTTTCGATATTTAGGATATAGATAAATTATTAAAACAATTCCAACAATTATTGATGTAGTTATGGGATCTTTCTGAAAAAAGATAAAACCCAACAATATTATTACCCCATATATTATTAATTTAAACATTATTTTCTTACCTCAATTCTCTTTTCTATTCTATCATTGAATGTGTGGTGAAAATTTATTTTCTAAGTGCATTGTCAGTAAGGACAACAAAAAGGATATTATTAACACCCTAAAAATAAAAAACAATATTCAATAATCATAATTGAAATTCATAATAGAATAGGATTATTTAAATAAAAAATGTAAAAAACAATTTTATTTTTAGAAGAATTTTAAAAATTTGTTTCTTACATTAGATTATGGTCAAATCAAAAATAAAATTTCCAAAAGAAGGAAGTTTTGAAATTGCTAAGGTTGTGGATATTCAAAGGGGCTATATTTATGTAGATCTAGTAGATTTTGAAGGTCGGGAAGACGAAAATCTAGCAAGAGGGATGATTCACATATCCGAGATATCATCTAGGTGGATAAGAAATGTAAGAAATTTTGTTCGTATGAACGAAATTTTAGTATTGAAAGTTTTGAAAGTAGATAATTTTAAAGGTCATGTGGATTTATCATTACGGCGAGTTACGGCTCAACAAAAGCAATTAAGAATGAAAGAATGGAAATATGCTTTTAAATTTGAAAATTTATTAACATTTTTAGCAGAGGAAACTGGTAAATCAATAAATGAGCTGTATGAAACGATTGGATTTCCGATATTAGATTCTTATGAATCATATCAAAAAACACTTGAAGATATTAAAGAAAGTGGTATTCAAGCAATTCAAAATTTAGATATTGACTCAGAAATTGCTAAAAAATTCGTAAAAATTATCGAAGAGAATGTTATTGTTAGTACAGTTTCAATTAGCGGTAAATTGTCATTGACTTCCACTGCTCCAAATGGAATTAGCATTATAAAAAACGCAATAAATACCGGAATAAAAGTGATTAAAAGCCCAAAAGAAACACAGAGAGTTGATATTCGTTATGTTGCTGCCCCTAATTATCGTTTAGAAGTGATTGAAAAAGATTATCAAGAAGCAGAATCAATTCTAGCTAGTGTTCTAAAAACAATTGAAGATGAGATGATTAATGTTGGTGGGACTTTTGAATTCATTCGAGATAAATAAATTATGAATTTATTTGGTTTTTAAAGAATTATGACGAAATTACTTTTTAAATGTGCTAATTGTGGAGAATATTCATTACCAAACAAAGAAATGAAATGCAAAATTTGTGGAGGGAATTTAAAGAATCCCAAACCCCCTAAGTTTTCATTAATTGATAAATTTGGAAGATATAGAAAAGAATATTTCAAAGAGGAATTTAATAAGCGTTTTGATAGAACCTCTAATAATAATGATTAAAATTTTTCAACAATAATTTATTTTGGCATAATTTTTTCTGCTATCTTTTCTTCAATAAGAATTTTCGCATTTTCAAAAGGTACCAGACAGACATCTTCCTTTAAAAAAGGACCGTAATTTACAAGATCAATTCCTACTAATGCAGGACAATCCATCATGAATCTTACATTTAAATATTCAATTCCATTTAAAGATGCAGATCTTGTTGGACTCACAGCCATTTCATCTTTTTGTGAAAGTATATTTGGAATTTCTCGAACCTTCTTTTCAACTGGAGTTAATTCTTTCTTCTTTAAAGAACTTTCGATATCAGATAATGTTAGAGATTCCAAATTTTTAAATCCTTTAAAAGAAGCAATGAGATTATCATAGAACATTTGTTCATGTTCTAATAATTTATTTCTATCAATTTCTAATAAATTAAGTGATTTATCAATTATTTTGCGTTTTCTAACTTTTAATAAATCATCTAATAGAAATTTAATATTTTTTATTAAAGAATCAATTAAAGATTCTTTTATAACTTGCATATCTGAATTATTTAGTTTTCCATCTGAAGCCGAATCGAGTGCATATAATTTTAAATATTCCTTAAAAGATTCATTAGTAAGAGAAGTTATCTCTTCATTATTTATTTCATTAGTCCATTGTTGATACAATTTATTATATATTTGCTGAGAATTCATTATTTCTTGAGTATATCTTTTAGTATCGATTCAATTATTTTATATGTCTTATTATTTAAATAAATTTAAAATCACTATTAAAAAATTAAATTTTATTTAAGAGTTGCCACATTTTTACATAAAAGAAAGATTCCAATATCGTGTGGAAGATCTAAGATTTCTCCCATTTTAAACGGACCCCAAGTGATTTCTCTTACACGAATCTTAGGAACTTTTGGTACGGTAATTTCTAGTTTTATTAAATTTTTTTTTGAAAAAATTACTGGATCAGAAAATGGATCAAAACTTTCCAAATTCTTATACTCAATTTCAACCACTTTAAAACCACTACTGCCATGTAAAGAGCTAGGATATCTTATTAGTCTATGGATATCAATGGTTACGGGAATATCAATACCAACCCCTATCTCTTTAGCAAGTTCTAATAAAAAATCTTTCCAAGTCTTGACACCGAAATTTGTTAGATACCAATTCATGTTTTTTTGATAATTAATATTTTCAATAAGATATTCTTTTTCTTCAATAAGTGTTGAGATTTGTATATCTTTAAGATTATCTGGGAAAGTATAACGCATTAACATATTTTTCAATTCAGAATTATCTTTTAATGAGAGAATTTTTTTTAATTTGAACATTATTTTTCTAGGCCACCCATAATTGTATTGATTAAAGGATGAAATCCTACCTTTTGATTCTGAAAAGCCAAATATCTTAAGTGAAAGATTATTCCCCGTAATGAATTCAACAATTTCTCTTCTTTCATTGCTTGATAACTTTCTTAAATTCTCATCTTCTACGTGAAGATGATACCCTCTATGTCCAGAAAATAATATAGAACAAAGATCTTTATTTATTCCTAGATCTGGCTCTAAAAAATCATCAATTAATTTAAAGATCTCTTTTTTTGCCTTCCTTAAACATACGTCACAGATCCAATTTAATTTTTTGAAGCTAGTTTTACCACATTTTGGACAACTCTTAGGAGAAGTTCCGGTTCCACTCTCTTTACAAAATTTACATTCCCAAAAATCATGTATTTCTTTACATGAAGTGTCTAAATGATCTGCATCAATATCAAATATTAAATCACACCCAATATAGCTTTTCTCTTCCATTGTTGATGCTTCCGGAAGTTCATAAAGTGATGCACTTGAATACATATGCTTAGGTGCATTATTTATAAGATAATTGATTAGAAGGTCTTGAGAATTAAAACCTAGATGTCTAATCATATAATTACCATCCCATTGTAAAAAAGCGAATTCTCTTTTCTCCATATCATTAACTTTTGGAAATATTTTTTGCCTATCTTTATAATATTCTTGAAATAATCTTTTCAAAAATTTCATATTTTCCATTATGAACTTTCCGTATTTTTTAAATTCCGATTAATTCTATATTTTTTAATCCAAATAAAAGTAAGAGGATGGTTTATTTTTACATGTTCTCCCTTTTTTTTTGAAAAATATCCATCCTGGCAGATTTTATCTCCAAAAGTTTTATGGTCTTTATAGCACATTCCTAAAGTTTCTAATTTATCACATCCATGGGGGATATATCCTTTTTTAAAAGCAAATTCTACTTGATATCTAGCAATTTTTTCATCAAAATCTGGAAGTTTTTTAAAAATCTCAATAATTTGATCTATTGGATATTTTAATGCATTTAAAAAAAAAACTAGGAAAAGGCGTTCGTCATGTTTTAAATTTTGATTTTCTTGAATCTTCGCATTTATTGCCGTTATACAGGGAGGAAAGAACTTAATGATCTCCTTTCCCTCTTTATAATTAATTACCTCTGAAAAATCATTAATAACATCAACTTTTTGAGCAACTATTAAATCTTTTATTTTATTGAAGATTTCTTTAAAACGGGGTATTTTCAAGAGATTTTGTTCAAGAGTTTTTCTATTTTCTTCCTTATGAACATCCTCACTTTTTTTTTTAATCTCCATAAATTCATTTCTTACATGCTCTTGAAGTAATCTAATAAGGTTTTTTTTAGTGATATAAACAAAGCCATGAGAAAGTGCATTATTTACTAATTTTCTTTTATCATCCCTGAGATTTTCCCCTAATTTTAAAAAATCAATAAAAGAGATCCCAAGATTTGTTTTTTCAATGTTTGAAATATTAATTGGGGTTTCATAATACTGAACATTATAACCTAAATCTCGACAGATCCAATAGAGATCAACCATATTTTCATCTAGATAATCTTCTAATAATCTTTTATTGTTTTTTGAATAGAGATTAGCAATTCTATTTAAAATAATTGGATTATCTAGAAGAAGAAGTAGGATTTTTAACATCCAGTAGATATAAATATTTAATTCCTTATCTTTCAATGAAAAATCTTGAATAATTTCTAAATTATTAAATGCATCTTTAAAAATTGATTCGATTTTCCTATCAATATCAACTTTATTTTTGTCCCAATACTTTTTGTATAACCACTCAACAAATTCATAGGGGTTTTTTTTTCCAATCTCTTTGAATTTCACCTTAGTAAAAGATAACCATGGGAATCTATATAATAATTCTGGTTTCGATGTTAAGATATTTTCATCAGAACTCATAATTATGGTGCGCAGATTTTTTATTATTATGAATAATTAACTAAAAGAATTAATAAAATTTGTAAGAATGAGAAATTAGTAATAAATAAAAAAACGATACGAATCAACGATTAAATTTTAGTATTCTTCTAAATCTTCTTCTTCAAATTCAACTTCTTCTACCCTCGGTGCCAGAAAATAACTAATTGTACCTCCTTCGAAAATATTAAAGATTAATTTTAGTGGATGATCGTCCTTCAACGAAATCGTTAATTTTTCAGTAATATTTTCAATTTTAAGAATGCTCTTTAGAAATTGAAGTGAATAAGAACCTTTACTTATTGCCTTAATATTTTTTTCCAATAGATCATCGAGAGCTAATTCATATTCCATTTCTCCAATTTGTCCAACAGAACTAAATAATAAGCCTCTATCTTCCTCTGCTTTTATAGTTAGAATTTCTGAATAAATTTCAGCATCTTTTATTGCTTCTACAAAAAATGCAGGATCCATTGACCAATCTGCACTATATTCTAATTTTAAAAGGTTTTCCATCGGAATATCTTCCATCTCTATATCTAACAATGCAAGACTAAAGGTTCTAACTTTTGTGCTATTACGTTGTTTCATTTTAATTTTTAATTTTTGAGTATCAGGTTCGAAAATTAACTCAACAGAATCACCTGCAGAGCTTCTTTTTAATATTTTATCGAGATCTTCAAGATTTAGACCAATTTTGGTATCTTTATCACATTCATACTCATCAAAATCTTGTTTAGCCATAGACAATTGGAGAAGACATATTCTAGATGGATCCATAGCTCTAATTGATAATTCCTTAGTAGTAATTATAAATTCAGTTTCATCAATAATCGATGCTAAAGCCTCTATAATCCCTCTTAAAATTTTACTATTTTCTAATTTTATTTTAAACATAAAATGGTATCAACTACCAACCTTTTAATAAAAATAATTATATTTTGATAAATAATCTAGATATATATTAAAAATTATGTTATTAAGGGACTATTATTTTGACTGAGCCATATTTTATACCTAAATCACCAGCATTGCAAAGAATTATTGGTGATTTAAAAAATAATGATGTTAGAATTCAAATTATTGGATATGTTAAGGAATTAATATCAAATTCAGAATTTATTTTAAAAGATAATTCAGGAGAAATCAAAGTTACTTTCGAAAAAAGTGATTTTCCTATTAAAAAAGATTCATTAATTAATGTAATTGGTGAATTGGAAATAAATGTTGAAGGTGAAAAGAATCTTAAAGCGAAATTTATTCAAAATATGAATATGTTGAATTATGAATATTATGAAAAGATTTATCACTTAAAAAAAGATTTTTTATAAAAATAAGTATTCGAAATCCTATTATGGCTTGTTTTATTTCTGAACTTAAGAGAAATTTACTGTGAATATAAGAAAATGGTAAAATTTTGTCCAGAATGTAATAATTTACTACGAAAGAAAATAATTGATAAGAAATTTATTTATTCTTGTGCTTGCGGATATTCAGAACCGTTTGAAGAAGATATACTTGAAAAGGAAATGATCGCTAAAAGTAAAATCAAAAAATATTCAGATAAAACAATTGTCTTACCAGAAATAAATGCTATAATTTATCCAATAACTAAGTCAGAATGTAGAAAATGTGGAAATAAAGAAGCAGAATATTGGCAATCCCAAACACGTTCGGCAGATGAAGGATCAACAACTTTTTTTCGTTGCACAAAATGTAAATTTACTTGGCGTGAATATTAAATCTTTTTTAGGTTAAAACTTCTAAAATTTTTGTTAAAATATTTGCTTTTCCTCCAGTAGATTGTGTTAAAGGTTTACCACATACATGACAAACAACCTTAGTGGAAGCACAACCAAAAATGACTTGTTCATTACCACAATTTAAGCATTTCACGCCCAGGAATCTTGATTTAGGACTTGGTATTAATTTTCGAATTTCTCTTGACATTTCTTTTTTTAATTCCTTTTTTTTTTATATTTCAATTAATTCAAATCGTTTTACCCGATAAGATTTACCAATTGACTTTTTTGAACACTCCGTACATTGAAATACAGGCGTAGATCTCTTGTTAATTTTGGCAAAATTATGCTGAACTGGCTTGGGCTGCGAACCATAGCCTTTTTTCTTTCGCTCGTATCTTCTTTTGCCTTCCGCTTTTGATCGATCTTTTCCTTTTTTATAAATAGTTACCTTGTGTTCTGTATGCTTATTACAATGTTTACAATATCTTCTTTGGATCTTGGGATACTTCATAAATGTTTTTTCTCGTTAATATATAGAAAATAAAAATTGATAAATTTTAAATTTTATCACAAAAAGTAAGTTTCAAAACTTATTTTAAGAATTATTATATTTCAAGAAAATTTTTATATAATAAAAAAACTTCCTAAATGATAATGAGGGATTTTAAAAATCAGCATATATTAAGTGCAAGAGATTTTACTAGGGAAGAAATTGATTTTATTATAGAAATCGGTAAAAAGATGGCAAATAATAAGTATTCTAAATTATTAGATGATAAAATAATGGCTACTTTATTTTTTGAACCTTCAACCAGAACAAGATTAAGTTTTGAATCTGCAATGCTTAGATTAGGAGGAAAAGTTATTGGATTCCAATCTCGTGATGTCTCATCAGTTAAAAAGGGAGAATCTATTGCAGATACAATTAGAACAGTTGAAAATTATTCAGATATTATTGTAATCCGTCATCCTTTGGAAGGTGTAGCACGTATGGCAGCCAAATTTTCTTCAATTCCGATTATTAACGGTGGATCAGGAAGTGCAGAACACCCTACACAGGCGTTATTAGATTTATTTACAATCAAAGAAGAATGTGGAACCATTGATGGACTAAATATTGGACTCTGTGGCGATTTAAAATATGGCCGGACAGTTCATTCGCTAGCCTATCTTTTTAGTAATTATAATATAAATTTATATTTAATATCTCCTGCATCATTGAAAATGCGATTTAGAATAACTGACTGGCTATATGACAAAAAGATGAAATTTAAAGAAACTGAAAAATTCAAGGAGATATTACCAATATTAGACATTTTGTATATGACACGAATTCAAGAAGAACGTTTTTTAGAAGCAGAAGAATATGAAAAAGTTAAAGATGTATATGTTCTAACTAAGAAGGATTTAGATAATACAAAAGAGAATTTTCGTCTAATGCATCCTTTACCAAGAGTAGGTGAAATATCTCCCGATATTGACAAATCTCCTAAAGCAATTTATTTTAAACAGATGAAATATGGACTTTATCTAAGAATGGCACTGCTTGCAATAGTATTAAAAGGAAATAATTTTGTATAGATTTTAAAAATCAAGATATATTAAGTGCTGAAAGATTTTATAAATATCTCTTTACAATTTTTTTATTTAAGAAATCAGAATCTATATATTGAGTGTCTGGTCTTATAAGAATACCTTTTCTGTCAATAGATTCATTGTAATAATTTAATTGTTTTGATGAAAAACAAAAATAATGAATCCCATATGTAATTAAATATTTTACTTTTTCATAGAAATCTTCTATATTTTTTGAATCAGGTATCAATATGTTAAAAAGTGTGCCCCCATTTACTATTTTTTGAAATGTTTTAAATAATGATACTTTTTTTTCAAAATTCAATTTTGATTCAAACCGTATGAATTCTGTACTGAAACTATCATACTTATGAGAAATATTATCAAATTCAAAATTCCATCTATTCATAAGATAATTACCTACATGAGGCTGGGAGAAAATGAAGTATTCATTTTGTTCATTATTTATTTCAATTATTCTGTTATTAATTGTAGTTAAAATTTGTTTTGCAAACTCTTGACTTTGGTCAATTCGATCTAGTTCGATATTACAATGATATAGAATAGATTCATTTAAACCAAAAAAACTGATTGCTTTAAAAACATTATCTGGTAATATACAATTTTCATTATTAAAGAGAATTCTAGAAAGAGACTGCCAATGATGAAATGAATTTAAATATTTTTTTATTAAATCTTGTTTTATTTTAAAAATTTCAAATACCGCTGTAATATTTAAATCTAGTAATTCTAGAAAGTGTTGATCATTTTGTTTTGATTCTAATGCAATTTTTGGTAAATTTATAAAGATTTTATCCAATAATATTTTGTTAAATGAATTATGGATAGAATCAAAATCTTGAGTTATTGAAGTTAATATATTGTTTATAGGATTTGATCCTCGATTTCTATAGAAAAGCAAATTTGACTTATCAATTATATCGAAAAATCGAGTAAGAACACTTTCTTTGAAGTTTTGAGAATTAATATCACTACAATCATATAATATCAATGGATTTAAATGAACAAAATTTCGAAATGGATCAATTTTTATTGATTCAATCAAATCAATCTCTAATTCTGTGATAAGACTCGGGTCAAATTCTCTCTTTCGTAAAAAATCGTGTGAAAAATCTAAACTGATTTGAGATTTTCCTAAATTTAAATTTAAATTTAATTTAAAGAATTGTTCTAAAAGGAATAATAATAAACCTTTAGTATCTTTTTGATTAAATCTTAAAAGTATTGAAAGTAATATTTCATTAAACCTATTTAACAAAATATCTTCATTAAAAAATTTCTTAATATCAGTTAGAATTGAAATAAAATTTGAGAAATAAGATTTTATTTGGGTTTTTTCAAGAGTTTTATCGATTTTTAGAAAACTTTTATCCAAATTATTTGTATTCTCTAAATTAGAAATAGAAATAGACAAAGGGCGTAAAGCCCAAGAATCTAGATGTAATAACGATATCTGACCTGAAAGATAGAGATCTGCTAATTCTCGTGGTAATAAATTTAATAATAGATATTGCTCTGATACTTCACTACCCAATTTTTTTAAAAATTCTTTAGGATCAGAAAATTGCTGGCTTCTTATTAAGGATTCTACCTCGAAAGGTGGTAATCCTAATCGTGTAAGTTTGTGTCTATATTCCTCAAAACCCTTTTCAATTAAAATGCCATTTAAATATTCTCTTATTAGAGGAGTAGTTAAGTAATTTACTTTTGAATTAGATAACTTTAACTTTACTTCATTTGCAATTTTCCTTGCTAATTTTTCTGGCATCTCTGATTCTCGAATTAAGTATTCGACGATTTTCTTTAAATCAAATAGTTCAAAAGTGTAATTTGATGTTCGGATTTGAAGATTTCTTTTTTCTTCATTAATTATATCTCCTATGTCTAATAATTTCTCCAATATTCTCCCACCCAATTTTGTTAAAAAATAACCTTCGTCTCCTGATAATATGAAATTGTTTTCTTTTAGAATGTTTAAATGATATGAAATTTTACTGCTATCCCCTTTTTCTTCTAAAATTCTTCTCTTTAAAGCCATAAATGGAATTGGGCTGTTTATTTCATATAAAATCTTGAGAATTCGTAATCTTATATTTTTTCCAATAATTTGCAAATGCTTTTCTAAATTACTTGAACTGTCTTTTGTATTCAAATTATTGTGTTAATTTATTCTTCTTTTTAAACTAGATTTAACCAAATACAAATATAAAATTTGCTAATACCATATAATTGGGAAAAATTAAAGATTTTTATTATCCCTTCCGACAAAAATCATTTTAGAATATGGTAAATAATTAAGAAAAATATAGTAAGAGTAAAGATCTAACTATCGAGCAGAAACTGCAATTCTTTCAATTTCGTCCTTTCTTTTAATTGCTTTAGAATTTTGACTTTTTTTTGAAGCCGCTATTAATTCCTGGGCGATGGCTTCTTCAATTGTAATTATATTATCATGAGTAATATTAACCATAGCATGAACAAGTAATTTTAATGCAAGGTCTACTCGACGTTGCGGAGCAATATCAACAGCACTTGCATATGAAATACCACCCATTGCTATTTTTGTAGTTTCCTCTCTGGGGGCAACATTTTCAATTGCATTAATTAACACTTGCAAGGGATTCATACCAGTTTTTAACTCAATTAATGAAAATGCAGTCTCAACCAATTTAATTAGTTTACTTTTTTTACCTGAATTATAAGAGCTTTTATGGCCTTTAACTTTTCCACTTATATAACCCGGAGATTGAAGTTTATTAATTAAACGTTCTGCAATAGATATATTAGATTTCCAAAATCTTTTGTGCGTATGGCGACCTTGAGAATCTGGTATTATAATTGGCTTTAAATTAATGTATCTCTCTAAGCTATAATCATGAATTTCAATATCGAAATCCCATTTATTAAAAAATTTTATTGTAGGTTTTTTCTTTGTTTTGCTCATATATTCAATTTAACACCATAACAATCAAAAATATCTATTGTTGAATATAAAATTCCATTTCTCTTAAATTTATCTTTCTCCTAAAGAAAAATTAGAAAGTAATGAAGCGAAAATAACAGTAAAATTTAATTAAAGTGATTAAATATTAAAATATAACAAAAAAATTTTCACAATAAATTGAGTTTTAAAAATGCCTAAGGGTCTATATAGTGCTAAAGCACTAAAACGGAATAGAAAAAAATTTAGATGGAGTAAAACAAAATATAAAAGAAAAAAGCTTAAATTAAAACAAAAAGCAGATCCATTACAAGGAGCCCCAGCTGCTGAAGGAATAGTGCTTGAGAAGGTGGGCAGAGAGAGTAAACAACCTAACAGTGCAATACGTAAATGTCTTAGAGTCCAATTAAGAAAAAACGGCAAAACTATAACTTGTTTTCTTCCGGGTGATGGTGCGCTTAACTTCATCCAAGAGCATGACACTGTATTGGTAGAGGGCATAGGTGGTGCAAAGGGAAGGGCAGTAGGTGATTTACCTGGTGTTAGGTGGAAAGTAACAATGGTTAACGGAGTAAGTTTAGAATCTTTAGTAGCTGGAAAGCGAGAAAAATCTATGCGTTAACACATAAATTTAGCGATTACTTTCCTTTTCTTTGGCAATTCAACTTGGAATTAAGAAGTCTTCCATTTTTCTTAAAAATTTACAAGTGAAAAAACTACAAATAAATTTAATTTTTCGTGTTGATAATACAATTATCAACATCAAAATGTCGTAGTACGAGGAGCTTAGTTTTCTTTATCATTATCCCATTCTTTCCGATGGCTTTCCCCTTATCTTCAGGGTTAACTGTAATTATTATAGTTTTTTTTCCGCTTATATTTTCTCTAATTTCAACATTAAGGACTTTACTTGTATTAAGAATATTTTGAATAAATTCTTTAATATCTTCGGAAAATCCAATTATATCTATAGTTTTCTGTAGTTTTTCTTTTAAAACTTTAACATTCTCTCCATTTCTACCAATTGCTTTTCCTACATCTTCTTTTAATACAAGAAATATGACCTTATCTCGTACTCCCATTTTTCCAGGGACCACAATGCAATCTTTAACAACAGCACCAGTTAAATTATTAAATAGAGAAATTAACTTTATAGATTCCTCATCAATTTTTACAGCTTTTCTATGCATTAGAATTCCTCATTAAATGATTTCATTTTATTAATTGTAATAGATCCGAATCTCCTTCGTCATAAATTCCCAATGTTGAAACCATAAAGGGTTTTCCACAAGCTAAACCTAACTCCCAACTTGAAGAATTGAATTTATATAAAAAAATAGGGTCATCTAAAAGAGAATTTTGATACCTAATCTTATTTTCAATATTCGCAGGACAATTATCAGCCAGTATAATCGTTTTAAATCTATGAAGTCTTATCTCTTGTATGATTCTTTTTGAACCAATAATTACATTTCCACTTTTAACTGCAATATTAATGTTTTTTCTAACATCGAATTCTTTTTCTTTTCTTTTTCGTTCTGTTTTATATTTAGAGACAAAACTTTTGGTAGACATACTTATTTTTCCCGTAGAATTTTTTGGAATAATGGGTTTATTTTCAATTATTAAATAATTAATCCTTTAACCTTTACATTTAATAAGTTATGTATTGATAAATAAAATCTTTATCATTCATCATTTAAATCTTCTGATAATAACTTTTTCTCTTTCTTTTCTTTTTCCTTTAGAATCTTTAGATTATCGTCCAATGACATCATTAATTCAACACCACCAGTTCCCATAGGAACTATCTGACCAATTATAACATTTTCAGGAATTCCAAGCAAAAGTTCTTCTTCTCCATATATTCCGGCATCTAAAAGTTGATTTACTGTCACTTCAAACGCTGCTCTTGCAAATACACTTGATTTTGACCCTGAAATTCCATGCCGTCCAATAGATAAAACTGTTCCATTTTGACACATTAAGTCTGACAGAATCAGTAGATGCCTTAAATCAACATCTAAACCTTGATCTTCAAGAACTTGCAATTCTTCATTAATTAAGAGGTTTCGAGCTGCTTCGATTCCGAAAATTTTTTGAACCTCATGAATATGATTTGAGTAGGTTCTTGTTGAATCTACACCTTCAATCTCAAGAACGCCTTGTAAATTAGTTCCTTCTGTCTGTATTATCCATTCATTAACCTTTGAATCCTTTGTTATTAATCCTCTCTTTATACCTCTTACTCCCTTAATTACTTTCTTTAGGATTTTTTCTCTTAGTTTTTGAAGTTTTTGTAAATCTTCTATTCCAGGATCTATTATAATCGAATTTTGTTCTTTTTTAATTGTACCTTTTTTTTTGTAACGTTTTAAAATTTTGGGAATTTCATCAATACTTATACCTTTTTTTTTTAACATTTCTGGGATTAAGTTGATGTGGATACGCCATTCTATGAAATCTAAATCTACATCATATGTAATATTTTCAATTCTGATTTGTTCAATACGATTGTGAACTTCTTTAGCCTTTTCTTCATCATGAGCATATTCTTCTTCTAAAAATATTTTCATAATTGGAGTTGAAGGAAATCGACGAGCATCAACCAATTCGATTAAACGTGGAAGACCTTGAGTAACCGAGAATTCTGCAACGCCTGCGTAATGGAACGTCCGCAAAGTCATTTGTGTTCCTGGTTCTCCTATACTCTGAGCCGCAACTGTTCCAACTGGTTCAGCAGGCTCTACTAGTGAATTCATATATATAATGTAAAGTCTATCTGCTAAGTAATCTATTTGAGATTCGGTTAGTTGTTCCTTCATTAATTTTCCTTTAGCACGTTCTAATAAATCATGAGGAATTCCATCTTTTTCAAGACTTTCTAAAGAATTAACGATATATCTTTCCGACGCTTTTGACATTAATTTTTACCTCTAGATTGTAAAATTTTATTTTTTAACTCCATATTTTTCTTTTTTCCATTCGTTAAATTGTTTTGTTTGTTTTCCACGCCAGATTGCCTTTTTCCCCGTTTCATTTTCAAATTCGTGGATTATAGATTCTTCATCAGGACTTTTTTTATCTTTTTTCATTGGTTGCTTTAGGATTTTGGTTTTTGTTTTTTTTACAGGAACTTTTTTCACCGAAGTTTTAATAGTTGGTATTTTCTTGATAGATTTTAACGCTTTGGCTTTTAATATTAAAAGATCAAGGTTTATTGCTAAACCGTGGTCGCTCTTAGAGGGGTCAATTCCATCATCGCCAAATTGAAATTGAACAATACTCTTATTAGCATCTCTTACAGTATTATCATTTTCAACAATTACATCTTGTAATGCATTAACTAACCTTCTTTGCATATATCCACTCTGACTGGTTCTAACAGCAGTATCAACAAGTCCCTCTCTACCACCCATTGAATGGAAGAAAAACTCTTCAGGATTTAAACCTTTTCGATATGATGAGGAAACAAATCCTCTTGCTTTAGCAGAGAGATCATTAATCTTATAGTGAGGTAATGTTCTATTTATATAACCTCGATGTATTCTTTCACCCCGAATTGCTTGTTGCCCAACCACTGCAGCCATTTGACCAAGATTTAGAGGATTACCTCGCGCTCCAGACTTTGTCATTATAACCGAATGGGCTTGATCTCCAATATCAATAGAGGCAATCGTTTCAGCTTTCTTTCTTGCATCGTTTAATATCCCTCTAATTCTTAATTCCAAAGTTTCTTTTAAAGTTCTTCCTGGGGCTCGAGATAAAATAATGTCATCTTTATTATGGTATGCTTTTATGAGTTCTTCACATTCTATGTTTGCTTTATCTAGAGCATTTATGATTTCTTCCATTGCATCACCTTTTACAAAAACTTCATCTAGACCAATAGTAATCCCATTTATTCTGATTACATGAAGGAGCATTTGTATCGAATTATCTAAAAACACTCTCCCTCTTTCATTTCCATTATCTTTTATTATTCGGTGTAAAATACTATTTGGTTTCATTGCTCCAAAAGTTGCTTCATCAATAGTTCCAGTTAACAATTTCCCGTTTTCAATATGAACATATGCATCATATTCACAATCATCCTCTTTACATACGTCACATTTCTTGCAAAACTTTGATCTTTGCCGTAAATTTAAGTCTTTTGGAAATAATGCACTAAAAATTGACTTTCCAGAATATTTTGGTTCTGGATCAGTTATTACTGGTGTTAAATCACTTATTGAAAAACCTGGATTTGTGTCAAATATTCTACCTAAATATAATAATTTTAAAGTATCCTTAATATCATAAACAGACTCCTTACTTGTAAATTGATAAACAGTAGATATAAAATCCTGAATTCCACCTATTATTGGCCCACCAAAACGAGGAGATAACATATGGTTCTGAACTTTTAAAAGTAATTCTGCTTCAGTCCTTGCCTCTTCACTCTGTGGGACATGTAAATTCATCTCATCCCCGTCAAAATCTGCATTATATGGAGGACAAATTGTCAAATTTAATCTAAATGTTCTTCCGTCCATAATTTTTACTTCATGAGCCATAATTGACATTCTATGAAGTGAAGGTTGGCGATTAAATAAAACTAAATCTCCATTATTAAGGTGCCTTTCAACAATATAACCAGGCACTAGAGTTTCGGCAATTACATCTCTATTCTTAACATATCGGAGATCTATTCTACGATTATCAGTTCTTATTATATAATTTGCTCCCGGATGATCAATAGGTCCATTTATAACCAGTTGTTTCATCTCTTCAATATTCCAAGGATTTACGTTTGATGGAATTGTGAGTATTTTTGCAATACTGACTGGTACTCCAACATCATTAATACTAATATGAGGATTAGGTGAAATTACACTTCTGGCGGAAAAATCTACTCGTTTTCCACTCAAATTACTTCTAAATCGTCCCTCCTTACCCTTTAATCTCTGTGTAATTGTTCTTAAGGCTCTACCAGATCTATGCCGTGCAGGAGGAATTCCAGAAACTTCATTATCAAAATATGTTGTAATATGGTATTGTAAAAGTTCCCACAGGTCTTCCACAATAAGATGTGGTGCGCCAGCGTCAAGATTTTCTCTCAATCTTTGGTTTATACGGATTACATCAACTAATTTATGAGTTAAATCATCCTCCGATCTAATTCCACTATCTAAAGTAATTGAAGGTCTAACACAAACTGGTGGGATGGGTAAAACCTCCAATATTGTCCACTCAGGTCTAGCAGAAGCTGGAGAGATTCCCATAATTCTAAGGTCATTATCAGAAATTTTTATTAACCTTTCTCTAATATCCATTGGAGTCAATCTTCTTGAACCTTTACCCTCCTCCTCTTCATAAAAAGTAGTTGGTTTCTCAATAACAATTTTTTTCTTTCTTGCTCCACAATATGGACATTTTTTTGTTTTTCTCGCTGATTTAAAAATTAACTTAGTTAATTCTTCATCACTTTCAAAATACATCTCACGATGTTTCTCTTGTTCTTTAATAGATTCTTCCTTTTCTTCATGTGTGAGCATGAGCATTGAACATTCTGGGCATATGCTACGGAGGATCTTTAAAACCTTCTTTGCATATCCGCAATGAATAATGGGTCTTGCCATTTCGATGTGGCCAAAATGTCCCATACATTGACTTACAAGATTTCCGCACGTTCGACAACGTTGGCCAGGTTCAATCGTGCCCAAACGTTGATCCATAAGGCCAGATGGGATAGGAAGACCATCTTCATCATATGTATCGGCAGTAATTATTCTAGCACTAGATAATTTACGTATTTCATCTGGAGAGAGGATTCCGAACCTAATTTTTTCGACCATCTTGGTTTTTAAATAACTACTCAAAGAGTAAGGACCTCATTTTATTTTTTTATATATTGATTGAAATAAGAAATAAACCTACAAAACAAGTTAGAATATATCTCCTAATTTTGGTTTGTAAGATTTTCTCATGAAGCAAATCTTAAAAATTTTTCTAAAATTTTAGTTTTAACTCGATTAAACAGCAAATTAAGTCAAACAAAATAAGCCTTTTTTTATATTTAAAATTTTATCTAAATATTAGCCATCATATCAAAGAAAAGTTATCTACAACGCAAAATGACATAATAAATCTAAAATAAAGAAAATAAATTGAGAAATATTGGCAAATTGAGCGAATTGGAACCAAAAATCGTTATTCCCAGCAATGAAACACGATTCTCTACATAAAATTCAAGGGATCGCCACTATACTTTTTGATTTAATATTGTAAAGCCGCAAGAAGAAACATTGAACTTTTTTATGTATTTTTCTATAATCTCCCTTGTCCGAATATCCTTTTCATTCGCTTCAAGAAACTCTTCAAAGTTTTCAAGATCTTTGAAGACCATTTGCTCTGTATATTTGTTTTTTTTCTGAGTAAATTGGTAGGAAAAGTGCTTTTTCACTTCCATGGGCATAAATAATTCATACCGCTTACAGTAGTGGGATTCATAAAGCGGTTTCAATTTTTCCCTTGCAAACTTAATGAAGTCTTCCAACTTTTCTGGAGGCACCTCACACGACCATTGAACCAGAATCAAATCTTTTAACAACCCTTAAAATTTTTTTTAATTATAGATCTTATCTTTTATTCAGTGAATAAATTCAAACAAATAACCATTTTTAATATATAAAAACATTTCTAGATATTAGAACGATGAATAAATTTAAGTTTTTAAAAAGTAGATTTATCATTATTTTTTTAATGATAATTATAATATCAATTCTAATTTTCTCTTTAAATGGAAGAATCAGCTTACCACTTGATTCAATCATTTTAGATGAGCAAAAACTAATTATAGAAATACTTGCATCATATTTTTTGGCTGAAATTCCCATTCAATTTAATCAAGCATTAATTAATATCTATTTAGCTTGGACATTAGGAGCCTTATTCGCATCTTTGATTTTGGCAAATCCTAAAAAGACTCTTACCAATACTACAATATTAATTTTCTTCATTAGTTTTTTTTTATTAATATTCGGATTTCGCCATTCTCCAAAATATTTTACCTCATTTTTTCCTCAAATTTTTATTCATATTATTTTTCTGTTGATATATATTAGTCTTTTTTCTTTTATCTCAGCATTTTTTATTGAGAAAATTTATAAAAAATTTCAAAAAAGCGAAAATCACGAGATTAGACTTGAGGCACTTGCTAGATCTAATAAAATTACATGTCCCCATTGTGGAACTGAATATGAATCTGTACCTCTTTATTGTTATAATTGTTTAAAAAAGATAAAAAGTAATAATGAAATTTAACCGACAAATGTATTTCAAATTAAAATAATATCGGTTAAAATTGATTGGATAAGGATGTATTGCTAATAAAATAATAATTAACTGAGAATAAATTCAATATATTATTAGAAAAATCATCATAGAATGATATTTGAAGAATTTTTATAGGTCGGATTCAATCAATTTTTTGAGCCAATTTTCGGTAAATATCATCTATCCAATTCTCTTTCTTGTTATAAGTAATGAATCTTAATTTTAGGATACAAATAATTTACAGAATCCGTGATCTACTCTAGAACCAATATTAATAATTTCCGACAAAAATTATAGATCATATTTGTATAATTTTACTCAACCAATTTCTCCAATAAACACCCCTTTTTTTCCATAATCTTTATATAGTAGATAATCAATAATATTTTATAGATGATTTAATTTCATCATAAATTGATTAAAAAAAACAAACTTAATACAATAATTATAAGCGGAGGTAATAAGATATGGCATTTGCCTGGTCTCCACTACGTTCTTTGATGAAAAAAGCTGGCGCAGAAATTGTTAGCAGGAATGCAGTTGATAGATTAATGGACTATTTAGAAGAAAGAGCTAAATCATTAACTGTATGCGCTATCGACATCAGCAAACATAGTGGACGAAAAAAGATAACTAAGAACGATATGAAAATCGCGATTGAAATGCTTTAGGCTGATCATCAATTGCTTGAATAGAAAAAATAATCTTTTTTTTCCTTTTTTTTAAAGTTATGATTAAGATTTTTGACAATCTACCTCTATGCTCACATAAAATTAATCATAAAATTTATTTTCTTTTTTTAATAATTTGAGTAGCAAATATTTTTAGTTATGGAAACTAGCCAATAAAAATTAAATATAATTAAGTTCCTAATTATTATTACAATTAAAAAAAATACAATAATTTTAACTACAAAAAAAGGATAACTAATAAAAAAGAAATTGGTGTAAAATATGGAAATTAATGGCGTTTTGATTGATGATACATACTGTGAAGCATTTCCCGGTTGGTTTTGTCGCATTTTAGTAACTGCTAAAAACAAGAAATGGTTGGACATATGCGCTCAGGTAACGACTGGTTTTGCAACATCAACAATACATTGTCCTGCTGAAGCTGGAATTGAAAAATTTGTATCCGAGAACGATACTCCAGATGGTCGACCAGGTGTAATCCTTCTCTTTTTTGTGAAAGGAAAAGAAAATATTGATTCTTTATTATTAGATCGGATTGGACAATGTGTTTTAACTTGCCCGACGACAGCCTGCTTTGATGCATTTCCAAAAGAATATGATCCAAATGCGAAAATGGTAGAAGTAAAGACAGGATTTAAATTGAAATTTTTTGGTGATAAGTTTGAAGAGAAAGATGAGACAACCTATAATTTTGTTGCATATAAAATTCCTGTAATGGATGGATTCTTTATTGTTCAAGAGTTGTTTAAAGGCGGAAAAGGAATCGCTGGTGGTAATTTTTTAATTCATGGGATTGATCAAAATTCTACATTAGAAGCGGCAGAAAGAGCGATTGAAGTAATTAAGAATGTTGATTTAGTAATATGTCCTTTTCCTGGAGGAATAGCTCGTTCTGGATCTAAGGTTGGTTCTAAATATAGTTTCTTAGGTGCGTCTACAAATCATCCGTTATGTCCCACCTTAAAGGATAAAATTGATGATTCAGAATTAAAGGAAGGAGAAAATTGTGTATATGAAGTAATTATTGATGGAATTACAGAAGAAGCAATTAAGCAAGCAATGAAAGTTGGGATAAAGGCAGCTTGTCAAGTATCAGGAATTAAAAGAATCTCAGCTGGTAATTATGGTGGAAAATTAGGAAAATTTTATTATAAATTATTAGAAGTTTTAAGTTAATAAAGAACAAAAAGATTTAATGGTTTTTTTTTTACATTTTTTTATCTTATTTTTCTTTTAATTTTTAATTGAGATTTTGGTTTTAATTCTTCCTCTTCTGATTTTTCTTTGTGTGCGGGCTCTTCATCCTTTTCTGCTTCTTCCGGTTTTTTTTTAATTTTTTTATCTTTTTTCTTCACAATTTTTTTTGTCTTATCACTCGATTTAATTTTCTTAACTTTTTCTTTTTCTATAGTTTTAGATATGTCCTCTCTTTTTCGACTGTTTAATATAAAGGAAATTATATATCCAACCCCAAATCCAAAGATGATTGCGGAGATGATATATATCCACGTAATTATCGGAGAAATATCGGGAATTATCTCAATTTCTTGCGGTGCATCATCGAATCCTATATCAAGTCCAATTTCTGCACCATCAGCATCAATAACAAAAATATATACTAACCATTT
>Ga0209986_10001221_pt1 | contig 24893 bp, 40 predicted proteins | sample BlataG_FD_183168 | JGI IMG/M metagenome (GOLD analysis project Ga0209986, IMG submission 183168) | Deep subsurface microbial communities from Black Sea to uncover new lineages of life (NeLLi) - Black_00105 metaG (SPAdes) (version 2) | ecosystem: Environmental > Aquatic > Marine > Oceanic >... | reverse complement strand
TTGTCTTGGAAAGCTATGAACATGCCAAGAAACGGGGTGCACCTATCTTGGCTGAAGTTGCCGGTGCCGGCTGGTCTTTTGATGCCCATGATGCAACTGCTCCTGCCCCTGAGGCTGAGGCTTATGCCATGCGTACTGCTCTGCAAAATGCCAGGGTTAAGATTGAGGAAGTTGATTATATCAACGCTCACGGCACCAGCACCAAACTGAATGATGCCTCTGAAACCAAAGCTATTAAGATAGTGTTTGGAGAGCATGCTTACAAAATTCCTATAAGCACTACTAAGTCCATGATTGGACATGGCATTACTGCTGCCGGCGCCGTTGAAACCATCGCTGCTATATTAGTTATGAACAAAGGGATTATCCATCCAACTATAAATTATGAGACCCCTGATCCGGCCTGTGATCTGGATTATGTCCCCAATGTAGCTCGCCCAGCTCAAGTGAATGTATGTCTGAAGAACAGTTTTGGTTTGGGTGGTGAAAACTGCTGTCTGGTACTTAGACGCGTCAATGGGTAAAGACCAGTAATGGAATTGGAAGGGAAGGTAGCTCTAGTTACTGGTGCCTCTCGCGGCATAGGTAAAGTCATTGCCTTGAAACTTGCCAGCCTTGGGTCCAAGGTAGCAGTTAATTATGTGGCAATTGAAGCCAGTAATAAGATTGATGCTGATAATTTAGTGGAGAGCATAATCCGCCTGGGTGGGGAAGCCATGGCGGTTGAAGCTGATATTCGGGATAGTGAAACAGTGAAAGCCATGGTAGAGCAGGTGGCTGATAAGTGGAGCAGTATTGATATTCTGGTGAACAATGCCGGAATAAATAGAGATACCCTTTTACTAAGGATGACTGATGATGCCTGGGACGATGTGATCACCACTAATTTACGGGGAGCTTACCTGTGCACCAAGTTTGCCCTGAGATCTATGATGAAGCAGGAATGGGGGCGCATTATTAGCATATCTTCGGTGACCGGGATAGTAGGGAATATAGGGCAAAGCAACTATGCTGCTTCCAAGGGGGGACTCATTGCTTTCACTAAAAGCGTAGCCCGAGAGATGGGTTCCCGTAATATAACTGTCAATGCTGTGGCCCCAGGTTTCATTATTACTGGGATGACGGATAAGCTGCCTTCGGAAAGAAAAGAGGCCCTACTGGCAATGATTCCGTTGCAACGCTTTGGCCAACCTGAGGATGTAGCTGAATTGGTAGCTTTTCTAGCCAGTAAAAGAGCTGGCTATATCACGGGACAGGTCATCACTGTAGATGGTGGAGCATTCCCTTGATCAATCGCTTTTGCAGGGTGACAATCTAATGCTGCTATGGTTGTGCAAGAGATCTAACCATATGCTAATATCAAGAGGGTATTGACAAAAAATTTCTTTATGTTCATAATACATCGCATTACGATACAACGATATATAAGGTATAATCTGGGTTTTGGCCTTTTCTATTCAATGCTACTATTTCCAGGGAAGTGTGACATTTCCCCTCGCAATTACGTATTGACAAAATCTTGGAGCAGCGAATTTTGATTTGGAGGTATTGACAAAAATTTTCTTTGTATTCATAATACATCGGATCGCGATATAGGGAATGGTTTTGCTAAATATGAAGAAAGGTATAAAGTGGGGCACATGTGCCCAGTTTCGTATTAACATTATTTGTCATAGTGGGGTAACATGCAGCTATTAGTGCCTACGAATTGGGATCCAGATCTGATATTGCCATTAAGCAAACTGGAAGCTGATGTACAACTATATGGCGTATTGCCAACCTCAATGATAGGCAGTGGGGGATCGGGTCCTGATAACGTCAGCATGGTGGAAAATCAGGCGGAGGATTACATCGAACAGGCTCACTCAGCAGGTTTGAAGTTTGATTACCTCTTAAATGCTCCTAGTATGAATAATATGGAGTGGGATGAGAATACCCATCAAAAATTGCTAATGCATCTTAATTGGATCAGCAGTATTGGTGCGGATAGTGTTACAGTAACCATCCCTTATCTGATTGAGCTTATAAAACGTCAATTTCCGCAACTTAAGATAAGGGTTTCAACTATTGCTCATGTGAACAGCGTTGCTAGAGCTAAATTGGTTGAATCCTTAGGCGCCGATTCTATTACTCTGGACATTAACACAAATCGGGACTTTACGTTGCTCAAGGCTATCAGGAACGCAGTTAGTTGCGAACTCACTGTACTAATGAATAATCTCTGCTTATACCAGTGCCCCTATGAATATTATCACCATGATGGCCTGGGACATGCCAGTCAAAGCTATAACCAGCTCAGTGGCTACTATGTGGACTATTGTGTAATCCGTTGTACTCTAGACAGGCTCTGTGATATTTCTCAAATCATTAAATGCCGCTGGGTAAGGCCTGAGGATATTCATGTTTACGAAGAGATAGGTATTGATGTGTTCAAAATCAGTGGCAGATCAATGCCCTCCGAGCGAATTTTGCAGGCTGCCAAAGCGTATTCATCACGTCATTATCAAGGGAACCTATATGATATTATGAACGTCATTACTCCGAAAATTGGATTTATCAATTCTGATTTGCCGGGCGTACAAAACAATGTTATTGGGTCACTGCCCAAATTCTATATCGATAACCAAGCTCTTGAAGGTTTTATGGATTTCTTCAGGAAGCAAAATTGCCTATCCGGCTGTAGCCATTGCGATTATTGCCAACGAATAGCCGATAAAGTCATACAATTTGATCGGGATGAGGTAGACGAATACATAGCCACGCTCAATGCGTCTTTAGATAATCTATCCAGTAGCAGGATGTTTAAAGTTAAAGCAGGAGTAAAAAAACACCTGCATTAACAAGCGAAGCGTTCAAAATATCGTAACAGATAGGTTTGCCCTCAAAAGTGTTTCCCCCTTTTCTGAGTTGTGAGCCAGCGCCCACGAACGATTTTCCCAGAAACCGCTTTGCTTCCCGAGCAAACCTGAAGTTTATGCAATTATAGTCTTATCATCTTTTATATCGGCGGAAGGCTATATAAAGGAATTACTGGGCACCATCATATTATGATGGTCTGTATAGATTTAAATACAGATGGTGGGTGTACACTACATTATTTAATTCGGGGAAAGATTGCTTCGCTAGTTGACAACCTAATTACCTTGTGTTAAATTACTAAGTTGACGTCTACTAGAAGGCAAAAGTTTAAAGAGTTATAAAAGCCGGCTGGCTGAAGCCGAGCAAAATTTTCCTGGAGTAGACCGGCATGTAACCAGACGGCTTTTTGATTGCCTAAAATAGGGGGATATAAGAATGCCGACAGTTAATCAACTTGTTCGTAAAGGGAGGGAGAAACTGGGAAAGAAAAGCAAGGTCCCGGCATTGCATTACACCCGAAATACGATGAAAGGGGAAATCAACTGGATTCAAGGGGCACCTCAAAAAAGAGGTGTATGCATCCAGGTTAAGACGGTTACACCTAAGAAGCCCAACTCGGCATTGCGCAAAGTTGCCCGCGTTAGGCTGACTAACGGTATGGAAGTAACCGCTTATATTCCTGGCGAAGGACATAATTTGCAGGAACACTCAGTAGTTTTGATTCGTGGTGGCCGAGTTAAGGACGTTCCTGGAATTCGCTACCATATTATCCGTGGCACCTTGGACACTGAAGGAGTAGCTAATCGCAAGCAAGGTCGCAGCAGGTATGGGACCAAGGCACAAAAATAGCAAGGATGTCAAATGTCAAGAGGAGCTAGAAAAGTAGTAAAAAGGATACCACCACCCGATGCTAAATATAACAGTATCACGGTGGCCAAATTTATTAATAGGCTTATGTTACGAGGGCAAAAAGCTACAGCCGAGCGAGTTGTCTATAATGCCTTGCAGCTCACTGCTCAGCAAGTGAATAGCGATCCTGAAGAAGCCTTAGAGAAGGCGATTAAAAATGTTGCGCCGTTTCTCATGGTTAAATCACGCCGTGTTGGTGGGGCTACCTACCAAGTTCCCACGGAGGTAGGGGAAGATCGGGGACGTGCTTTTGCCATGAAGTGGCTCATTACTTCAGCGCGAGCTCGCAGTGGCAAATCTATGGAAGAAAAGCTGGCAAGCGAGTTGGTTGATGCTGTTAATGGTCGAGGGGCAACAATCAAGAAACGTGATGATATTCACAAGATGGCAGAGGCTAACAAAGCCTTTGCTCACTATCGCTGGTGAGAAGTCGTGTTGAAAGCAGTACTTGAGATAAAGGATAAGCTCATGTCGCGGACTTTCCCTTTGGAAAAAATACGGAATATAGGGATCATCGCTCATATAGATGCTGGCAAGACCACAGCCACAGAGATGATTCTCCACTATACAGGGCGTACCTACAAGATTGGCAGCGTGGATGCAGGGACTGCAGTAATGGATTGGATGGAGCAAGAAAGAGAACGAGGTATTACCATTACTTCAGCGGCTACCACATGTCACTGGCGCGAACATCGCATAAACATCATCGATACCCCTGGGCATGTGGATTTCACTGCCGAGGTGGAGCGTAGCCTCCGTGTATTAGATGGTGGTATCGTGATTTTCGATGGTGTAGCTGGTGTGGAAGCTCAGTCGGAGGCTGTGTGGCGCCAGGCAGATAAATATGGCGTGGCCAGGATTTGCTTTATTAACAAAATGGACAGGATTGGCGCTGATTTTCAGCACACGGTGACCATGATTAATGAAAGGTTGCGGAGCAAGGCGTTACCTGTACAGCTCCCAATAGGAAGTGAAAAGGACTTTCGAGGCATCATAGACCTTGTGGAAAGCAAAGTCATTGCTTTCCCGAATGAGCCTAATTCAGCTTCAATTGAAAAGAGCAGTGAGACTTTGCTGGCCAAGCATCGCCAAGAATTAATTGAGAACTTAGCCGATCTCGATGAGCAGATTATGCTGCTCTACCTTGATGGGCAAGATGTCTCCGCATCTCAAATTAAGGCAGCTATAAGAAGGCTGACCATTTCTAACTGCATAGTGCCTGTCCTTTGTGGCAGTGCCTTGAGGAATAGAGGCATCCAGTTATTGCTTGATGCTATTGTAGATTATCTTCCCTCGCCGCTAGATGTTCCTCCCATCTCGGCTACAGATCCTAAAAGTGGGGAGAAAATCCTTCGTCTGGTGAGCGATGATGAGCCTTTTTCTGCGTTGGCGTTTAAGACGGTTTTTGACCCGTTTATGGGCAGGCTGGTCTACTTGCGTGTATACTCAGGCAGGATAAAAGCCGGAGCGCAGGTCTTGAACTCCAGCATAGATAAGAAAGAGAGATTGGGAAAACTATATGTTATGCATGCCGATCACCGTGAGGAGAATGACCACACTGAGACCGGAAGCATTGTAGCTAGTCTGGGACTTAAGATGACCTCGACAGGTGATACCATTTGCGAGCCCGCACGGTCAGTGCTTCTTGAGGCTATACGATTTGCTGAGCCGGTGCTTTCCATGGCTGTTGAACCCAGAAGTAGAGTCGACCAGGACAAGTTAGATGATTCCCTGGTTAAACTTGCTATGGAGGATCCTACCTTCAAGGTTCACCATGACAAAGAAACAGGTCAAACTCTAGTTTCGGGGATGGGTGAACTTCATCTCGAAGTGTTAATGGAGCGTATACTTCGCGAATATGGTGTAAGGGTCAATGCTGGTAAGCCTCAGGTCGCTTATAAGGAAACCATCACCAATCCTGTGGAATCTGAAGGGAGATTTATCCGGCAATCTGGCGGTAGGGGACAATACGGGCACGTTTGGCTTAGAATTGAGCCAGGCGAGCGTGGCAGCGGATTTGAGTTTCGTGACCAGATTCGAAGTGGGGCCATACCTAAAGGATTTACTCCCTCAGTAGAAACCGGTGCCAAATCAGCTTTACAAAGTGGAGGATTAGCTGGTTACCCTGTAATAGATGTAAAGGTGACTTTGTATGACGGGAGTTTTCACGAGGTCGATTCTTCAGATACGGCTTTCAGAATGGCAGCCTTCATGGCTATGAGGGATGGGATAAATAAAGCTAAACCTATTATTCTCGAGCCAATTATGGAAGTGGAAATAACAACTCCCAATCAGTTCCTAGGAGACATCATTGGCGATTTAAACTCTCGGAGAGCTCGTATTGAAGGCATTGAGAGTCGCGCTGAATCCTCTGCTATCCGTTGTCTTGTTCCTCTAGCGGAAACATTTGGTTTCGCTGGAGATTTGAGGTCGCTCAGCCAAGGGAGGGCGAGTTATACTATGTGTTTTCATCGCTATAAAGAATTGCCTCAGGATTTGGCTGAGCAAATTGTGGCTAGAGTGGGAAGGACCAGATGACTGAGCAAAAAGTTCGTATCAAAATCAAAAGCTTTGATCATAAGTTGGCTGATCAAGCAGTAAGGCAAATAATAGATGCAGTGGAGCGTACCGGGGCTATCGTGGTTGGCCCAGTGCCTTTACCCACACACATCGAAAAATTTTGTGTTATTCGTTCCTCTAACATCGATAAAGATTCCAGGGAACAGTTTGAGATCAGGACTCATAAGAGGGTAATTGATGTTTTGCGGCCAAGTTCTAAGACTATAGATGCTTTGAGTCAGCTTGACTTAGCATCTGGAGTGGAGATAGATATTAAGTTGTAGTTAAAACCATGTTTCCAGGCATTATTGGTAAGAAAATAGGCATGACGCAACTGTTTCAAGAAAGCGGAGAGACGGTGGCAGTAACTGCTATTCAAGCTGGGCCTTCTGTGGTAACTCAGGTAAAGAGCCGGGACAGGGATGGTTATGATGCTATCCAAGTGGGCTTTATTGAGAACAAGGTGAAGCAATCTCGGCTTAGCTCTCCAGAGAAAGGACATCTTCGAGGCTTGGAGAATGTTCGCTATCTTCGTGAATTCAGGACTGATGATATTAGCTCGGTCAAGCGTGGTGACAAAGTGGATGTTGGCTTCCTAAAACAAGGTGACTTGATAAATGTCATTGGCCTTTCTAAGGGCAGGGGTTTTGCTGGCGTAGTTAAGCGGCATCACTTTGCAGGTGGGCCAAAGACCCATGGCCAAACTGACCGCCATCGCGCCCCTGGTTCAATCGGAGCTACCACTTTTCCCGGTCGAGTACTTAAAGGGAAACGCATGGCGGGGCATATGGGAAATAAAAGAGTAACAGCGCGTAAGCTCGAGGTAGTTCAAGCTGATTCAGAGCGCAATTTGCTTTTAGTGAAGGGTGCAGTACCTGGAGCCAATGGGGGGCTGTTAGTAATTGAGAAAGTAAGGTAACAGGAAGTGCAAGTGCCAGTTTATAGTTTAAACGGTGAAGTTGTTGAGCAAGTAGAGCTTAATCAAGCCATTTTTGCTCTTCCGTTTAATGGGGCCGTAGTGCACCAAGCGATGGTAAGGCAATTAGCAAATGGACGTCAAGGTACTGCGTCTACCAAGACTAGGGGGGAAGTTAGTGGGAGCACAAGGAAGCTTTATGCCCAAAAGCATACTGGCAGAGCACGAAGGGGGGATATAAAATCACCTCTTCTCAGGGGGGGTGGGGTAGTTTTTGGTCCCAAGCCACGCACATATCGCCAATCTATGCCCAAGAAAATGAGAAGATTAGCTTTGAAATGCCTCCTCTCTGCTAAAGTTAGAGAAGGAAATATAAGACTGGTACAGGAACTTGATTTTAAGGGACCAAAGACAAAAGACATGATAAATGTGCTGTCTTCGCTGGGAATCGATTCTTCCGCTTTGATTCTTACTGCTCAACCCACACCCAATGTGGTTAAATCAGCGGCTAATCTGCCTGAGGTCAAAGTCCTACCTTCGGCTCTAATTAATGTATTGGATTTGCTTTCCTATAAAATGCTGGTGGCCACTGTACCGGCAATACGCAACATTGAGCAAATTTGGGGTAAATAAATTGCATCTTTACGAAGTTCTGCGGCGTCCTTTAATTACAGAGAAGGCTACTTCTCTTAAGGAGAAAGATAAATATGCCTTTGAGGTGGCGGGCAAGGCTACCGGGTCTCAGATTAAGAAGGCAGTGGAACAAGCTTTCAAGGTAAAGGTAAGCAAAGTAAATGTGATGACGGTGCCTGGCAAGACAAGAAGATTTGGCAGGAGACAAGTAACTAACTCACCTTGGAAAAAGGCAATAGTTACCTTGGTACCGGGACACAAAATTACTTTCTTTGAGGGTGTTTAATGGGTTCAGTTACCAAGTGGAGAAGAAAGAAGATGTCCAAGCACCAGCATAAGAAGCTTCTTAAGAAGACTCGCTGGCAAAGGACGCATAAATAAGGAGCGATTCGTGGGATTAAGGAATTATAAGCCAACTTCTCCAGGCAGGAGATTTATGTCTGGCGCTACTTTTGAAGAGCTAACTGGAGTAGCTCCTGAGAAATCCTTGCTGGTGCCGCTGAAAAAGAAGGCAGGGCGTAATAGCCGGGGTGTTATAACTGTGCGTCATCGAGGTGGCGGCAGTAAGCGCAAACTTCGCCTTATCGATTTTAAGAGGGATAAAATTACCGTTCCAGGAAAAGTAGCTTCCATTGAATATGACCCTAATAGGGCAGCTCGCATTGCCCTAATTCATTATGCTGATGGAGAAAAGCGCTATATACTCGCCCCTTTGGACATCAAGTTGGGTGACACTATACAGGCGGGCGAGGACGTTGATATAGAACCTGGGAATGCTCTGCCATTGGAGTCCATTCCTGTGGGAACTGTAGTGCATAATGTTGAGTTTGAACCAGGCAAGGGGGGAAAGCTTGTTCATAGCGCAGGGAGTTCTGCCCAAATCATAAGCAAGGAGGGCCAATATGTTGTACTTAAACTCCCTTCGGGTGAACTACGTAAATTTCATCAAAAGTGCTGGGCTACTATTGGTCAGATAGGCAACGTTGACCACGAAAATATAAAGTTAGGCAAAGCTGGAAAGAGAAGATGGTCAGGTTGGCGGCCTACGGTCAGGGGTTCTGCTATGACTCCTCGTGACCACCCACATGGAGGTGGGGAGGGCAGAGCTCCACGAGGAATGCATCCCAAAACTCCGTGGGGAAAGCCAGCTTTGGGGGCTAAGACACGTCGTCGTAAAACATCAGACAAAATGATCCTCAAACGAAGGAGGGAAAATGTCACGGTCACTTAAGAAAGGGCCCTTTTGCGACGCTAAATTGCTTAGGAGAATAGAAGCGCTCAATAATTCGGGCGAAAAAACAGTGATAAAGACATGGTCCCGTGCCTCTACCATTTTTCCCCAAATGATAGGTCACACTATTGCAGTGCATAATGGCCGGAGGCATGTGCCCATTTTCATCACTGAAAATATGGTGGGGCATAAATTGGCAGAATTTGCGGCTACCAGGACATTCAGAGGCCATATCACCAAAGCTAAAGTAACTGAACAGGCGGTGAAACAATAAGACGCAATGAAGGTAAAAGCAGTAGCTAATGGAATTGGCATTTCGCCTCAGAAAGTTCGTTTAGTGATAAATATGGTTAGAGGCAAAAAAATTGATGAGGCTTTGACTATCCTTAGCTTTTTGCCTACCCCTACAGCCAAGGCCGTGGCTAAGGTAATCAAATCAGCGGTAGCCAATGCTGAAAACAATTTTCAAATGTCGCCTGCTGAGCTTAGAATTACTGATATATTTGCTGATCAAGGGCATACCTTGAAGAGATTCCGCCCTCAGTCGAGAGGGAGGATTAGTCCTATCTTAAAACGGTCTAGCAATATTACAGTTTTCGTTACTGAAGAGGAGGAATAGTTTTGGGACAAAAAGTTCATCCTTATGGTTTCAGGCTGGGTGTTAACCAGGATTGGCGAACCAGGTGGTATGCTGAGAAGAACTATTCCCGGTTTTTGTTGAATGATTTAAAGCTACGCAGAGTTGTGGAACAAAAATGTCTTGGAGGAGCAGTTGCCCGGGTGGAAATTGAACGTCCGGGAGACGAGATACATTTAACTCTTTACTCAGCTCGTCCTGGCATCTTGATTGGTCGGGGAGGACAAAATGTGGAATTATTGAAGTCGGACCTGGAAAAGGTCAATGGGGATAAAATTAGATTGACCATTAGGGAAGTTGAACACCCTGAGCTCGAAGCTCTTCTGGTAGCTCGGAGCATAGCTGAGCGGCTTGAACAAAGAATCGCTTTCCGGCGGGCTATGAGACAAGCAGCCTTCCGAACTTTGCAAGCTGGTGCTAAGGGAATAAAGATAAAGTGTAGTGGAAGACTTGGTGGGCTTGAAATTGCTAGAAGTGAAACCCTCCGTCAAGGTCAAATGCCGTTACATAAGTTACGTGCCAATATTGATTACGGTATTGTTGAAGCTCATACTGTGATGGGATGTATTGGGGTTAAAGTATGGATTTATAAGGGCGATATTATCCCTGAAGTGAAGGAGAAAAATGCTACAGCCGAAACGAGTGAAGTACCGCAAGGTACATAAAGGAAGGCGAAAAGGTAGTGCCCAGAGCGGAGATACCATTGTTCTTGGTGACTTTGGCATGAGGGCTGAGGAATCTGCTTGGATAACAGCGCGACAAATTGAGGCAACCCGTCGAGTATTTGTCCGCCACTTGCATCGTGGTGGTAAGCTATGGATACGAGTTTTCCCTGACAAATCTGTGACAAAGAAACCTGCGGAGACAAGAATGGGTAGTGGGAAAGGCGCTCCGGATCACTGGGTAGCCGTAGTTAAGAGAGGCAGAATCCTGTTCGAATTGGCTGATGTAAAAGAGGATGTGGCTTCAGAGGCAGCCCGTCTTGCTTCCTACAAACTTCCTATAGCTACTAGTTTTGTCAGGAAGGAGAGACAGAAAGTTGAAAGCTAGCGAAATTCGTGCTCTCAACAATGAAGAGCTATCAACGAAGCTCAAAGAAGCTCATGAGGAACTTTTTAACGTCCGTTTTCGCTTGGCCACTAGACAGTTGGGAAACCATCGGGAGATTCCTAGGGTGAAGAAAAGGATTGCCAGAATAGAAACTATTTTAAGAGAAAGGGAACTTGGCACAATAAGATGAGTTATCTCGAGAAAAGAAAGGTTAGAGAAGGCTTAGTGGTGAGTGACAAAATGGATAAAACCATTGTGGTCGCCGTGGAAAGCAGAAAAGTCCATCCACTCTATAAGAAGGCTATCAGGGTTACCACAAAATATAAGGCTCATGACGAAAATAATGCCTGTAAAATTGGAGACAAAGTGAAGATTGTCGAGACTCGTCCTTTGTCTAAAGAGAAGAAATGGCGGGTAACTGAGATAATGTCTACGAAGGAAATGGTTGAAACCAGACCAAAGCGAAAGAAATGATTCAGGCTTATACTAGGCTGAAGATAGCAGATAATACTGGGGCTAAGCAAATCATGTGCATTAATGTCCATGTTGGGGCAAGGAAATATGCTCATATAGGTGACATTATTGTAGCCACGGTGAAGCGAGCCATACCCCATGGAATGGTGAAGAAAGGTGAGGTAGTGCAGGCTGTGGTTGTGCGTGTGGCTAAGCCCTATCGCCGCCCTGATGGCTCCTATATCAGATTTGATGAAAATGCTGCAGTCATTCTTGGTGATAAAAATAATCCTAAGGGCAGCCGTATTTTTGGTCCTGTAGCCCGAGAACTTAGAGATAAAAACTTTGCTAAGATAATATCCTTGGCCCCCGAGGTCTTGTAAAATGAAAATAAGAAAAGATGATACGGTTGTCATAATTGCTGGCAAAGACAGTGGGAAAAAGGGAAAGATTCGCCATGCCCTCCCCAACGAAGATAGGGTGATAGTGGAGGGACTCAATATGATTAAGCGCCACTCTCGAGCTCGCAGAGCTGCCCGACAAGCTGGCATAATTGAACTTGAAGCTCCAGTTCATGTATCCAACGTAATGTTGGTATGCGAGAAATGCGGCAAACCCACGCGAGTTAGTTTCCGCTTTTTGGACGATGGCAAAAAAGTGCGAATTTGTAGTTCATGTCGAGAGGTGATTGACTAAGGGAGTTGGTTATGAAATCTCGCTTGGAGGAAAAGTATTTAACTGAAATAGCTCCTCAACTTAAAGCTGGATTAGGCTATGATAATATAATGCAATTGCCCAAGTTGAAAAAGATTGTGCTTAGCATTGGTTTGGGCGAAGCAACACAGGAGCCTAAAGTCCTTGAAGCAGCGGAGAAGGACCTAGCTACAATTTCGGGGCAACATCCGGTGACGACACGGGCAAAAAAGTCTATATCCGCTTTCAAACTACGGGCTGGTGTGCCTATTGGGATGATGGTGACTTTGCGAGGTAAGCGGATGTACGATTTTTTTGATAAACTGGTTAATGTTGTTCTACCTAGGTTTCGGGATTTCCGCGGAGTATCACGGGATTCGTTCGATGGCCGAGGAAACTACAGCCTGGGCATGAAAGAACAGATAGTTTTCCCTGAGATTGATTACGATAAGGTAGACAAAATTCGTGGCCTCGAGGTAACCATTGTTACTACAGCCAAGAACGATGATGAAGCCAGGACCCTGTTGGAACTAATGGACATGCCTTTTAGGAGAACTTAATATGGCGAAGTTATCTAAGGTTGTCAAGTCAAAGCGCCCGCCAAAATATAAAGTGCAGCAACATAATCGTTGTCAATTATGTGGCAGGCCGCGTGCTTATATGCGGAAATTTGGCTTGTGTCGTATTTGTTTCCGAGAACTTGCTGTAACTGGTGTAATCCCCGGGATAAGAAAGTCAAGCTGGTAAAGAAAAATGACAATTATTGACCCCATCGCTGATATGTTGACCAGGATACGCAATGCTATCATGGCAAGTCACGAGAGTGTGCTTGTGCCCTCCTCTAAAATAAAGCTTTCTATCGTTAAAATACTTAAGGAAGAGGGTTTTATTGACCGTTATGAAGTGCTTAAAGGGAAACCGCAGCCAATGATAAAAATCCACCTCAAGTACACAAATGAGCAGCCAGCAATCTTAGGTTTGGAAAGAGTGAGCAAGCCTGGCCTGAGGGTCTATGTGGAAGGGCATGAGATCCCCCGCGTCTATGGGGGCTGGGGTATTGCCATTCTATCCACATCTAAAGGCGTTATGACTGGCCAGGAAGCATGGCGGCAGCAGCTTGGCGGTGAAATTCTGTGCTATGTATGGTAAGTTAACTCAGGAGCTGTAAATTATGTCTCGTATTGGCTTGCTTCCCATTGCTATCCCTCGGGGTACCGAGGTAAAGATCAATGGAAGCGAAGTTGTAGCAAAAGGAAGCAAAGGAGAACTGCGTCGTCGGTTTCACCCTGCTATTTCTATTGCTTTGAAGGACGGGAGCTTGATTGTAACCCGGCCTAGTGATAATAAGGTCCATCGTTCTTTACATGGGCTCACTCGCAGCCTTCTGGCAAATATGGTTACAGGGGTGAGTGAAGGTTTTGAAAAAAACCTGGAAATAAATGGCGTAGGCTACAGAGCGCAGAAAACTGGCGATAAACTGTTGCTTCAAGTGGGATATGCCAACACTGTGGAGTTTTCCCCCCCTCCTGGTATTAGTATCACCGTTGAGGGGGCAAATCGCATTCACGTCACTGGTATTGATAAAGAAGTAGTTGGGGAAACGGCTGCTAGAATTCGGAGGATACGCCCTCCTGACTCATATAAAGGAAAAGGCATTAAATACTTGGGTGAGAAGCTACGTCTTAAGCCTGGCAAATCGGGCAAAATAGGCAAGAAATAGTGACTATAATGAGCGGAAAAGATTCAAAGGCAATCAAAAGGATACGACACAGACGGGTGAGGCAAAAAGTAACGGGAACAATATCACGTCCTCGATTATGTGTCTTCCGTAGCTTGAATCATATCCATGCCCAGCTTATTGATGATTCAAGGGGCCAGACTTTAGTCTCGATGAGCACTCTTGACTATCAGGTGAGAAGCAAGACCGATGGAATGGGGAAAAGCAAGAAAGCCGAAATAGTGGGGACTTTGTTTGCGGAGAAAGCATTAAATGAAGGGATCAAACAGGTGGTTTTTGACCGTGGTGGCTATAAATATCATGGCAGAGTTAAGGCTTTAGCTGAGGCTGCCAGGAAAGCTGGATTGGAATTTTGAGGATTAGCTTATGAAGGCAGTTACTAAAATAAGAGTGAAGAAGGCCAAAATTGATACCTCAGAACTGACTCTCGAAGAGAAACTGTTAGGCATCGACCGTGTAACCAAAGTGGTCAAGGGTGGTAGACACCTTCGGTTCAGAGCTTTAGTGGTAGTTGGCGATGGGCAGGGACATGTTGGATTTGGTTTAGCTAAAGCGGCAGCGGTTCCTGAAGCAATTCGCAAAGCAGGTGCTACGGCGAAAAAGAGGCTGATTGAGGTGCCTATTAAGGGTGGTACCATCCCTCATGAAATTCTAGCCAAGTTTGGTGCATCCAAGATCTTACTAAAGCCGGCGGCGCCTGGCACAGGCTTAATTGTTGGCAGTACTGCTCGAGCAGTGCTTGAATTGGCAGGCATAAAAGACGTCCTTGGCAAATCATTAGGTGGATCAAGCAAAATCAACGTAGCTAAGGCGACGATACTTGCCCTGGCTAACTTGAGGGGAAGTGAGGAAGCGGCAATTCAAACCGATGTTGAAGCTCAGGAAGAAAAGGTAGATGAAACAGAATGAATTAAGGCCTCCTGTAGGTGCTAAGCACAAGAGGAAGCTCGTAGGTCGAGGAAATGGCAGCGGGCATGGCACCTATTCAGGGCGAGGGTGCAAAGGGCAAAAGGCTCGCTCTGGTGGTGGCGTGCGCCTTGGCTTTGAAGGCGGGCAGTTGCCTTTGATAAAACGGCTACCACGAAAAAGGGGATTCACTAACATTTTTAGAACTAAATATAATGTTGTCAACGTGGGAAAGCTGGCCATTTTTCCCCCCGGAACTGAAGTAACTCCTGATGAATTGCTTCGGGCAGGGTTGATTAACACCACGGGTAATCCAACCAAAATTCTCGGCGTTGGCGATATTCAGCATCCGTTGCTAGTTAGTGCTAACAAATTCTCTTCATCGGCGGAGAAAAAAATTCTGGCTGCTGGAGGGAAAGTAAAACAGGCTTAGAATGGAGCGCAAAACGACCCGACCACGCCTCGTCCAGGCAATGATGGACATATGGACATTGCCTGATTTGCGGCGAAAAATTCTTTTCACCATCGGCATGCTTGTCGTTTTTCGCTTTATGGCTCATGTTCCCTTGCCCGGCGTGAACATTGCGGCCTTGGAAGACTTCTTCGGGGAGAACCTCCTTTTCGGCATGCTTGACCTTTTTACCGGTGGTGCTATGCAGAAATTTAGTGTGGTTGCCATAGGCATTTATCCTTACATCACTTCGTCCATAATTATGCAATTGCTGGTCCCGGTAATCCCCAGACTTCAGGCTATATCCCGGGAGGGAGAACTTGGTCAACAGAAAATCAATCGAATTACTCACTTAGCAACTATACCTTTGGCTGCCCTTCAAGGCTATGCTATGCTTGCTTTGTTAGGTGCCCAGGGAGTTACTGTAGAGCTTACATCATTGACCATAGCCAGCATAATAATAACGATGGTGGCTGGCACGATGTTCCTCGTGTGGCTAGGTGAATTGATTACCGAGCGTGGTATTGGGAACGGGATATCGATAATAATCTTTGGTGGTATCGTGGCCGGTCTGCCTGCGATAGTGGGTAGTGGCATTGTTGATGCTCAAGCTGGAAATCCCGAGGGCTTGATCGTCTATATTATTCTAGCCTTAGCTATGCTTGTGCTTATAGTCATATTTGTTGAAGCGCATCGCCGTATTCCTGTACAGTATGCTCGGAGCACTTTTCGCGGTGGCCGTATGTACCGCCAATCGGGTTCCACCTACATACCGCTGCGGGTCAATACTGCCGGGATGATACCCCTCATTTTCGCCATTGCCCTAATGCAACTTCCCGCAACGATAGCTACATATTTCATGAGCAGTGGAGACCCCAATTTCTGGAATACAATCTATAATTTGTTTCAGGCTAATACCGCGCTCTACCAGGGGTTGTATTTTGCTTTAGTAATTGGTTTCGCTTTCTTCTACACTATGGTCATATTCGAGCAAATGAACCTGCCTCAGACTTTGCAACAGCAAGGCGGCTTCATCCCTGGAGTTCGACCCGGCAAGACAACGGCTGATTATTTGAACGGAATCATAAAGCGCATTACCTTTGGTGGCGCCCTCTTTCTAGCTCTAGTGGCAATTCTGCCCTTCATTGCTCAAAAAATCACCGGCGTCACAGCATTGGTAATCCAGAGCACCGCCATGCTTATAGCCGTTGGTGTGGCTTTAGATACCATGAAGCAATTGGAGTCTCAATTGACTATGCGCCGCTATGAGGGTTTCCTAAAATAATGTACATCATCATGCTAGGTGCTCCTGGGGCAGGGAAGGGAACTCAGGCGGATATTCTTTCTCGAGAGATGGATTTACCTCATATAGCCTCCGGGGATTTGTTTCGTCAGGCGTTAGAGGAAAGGGCCGAGGTTGGTCTCTTGGCGAAGAACTATATGGATAAAGGAGAACTAGTTCCGGATGAGATAACCACAAAAATGATTCTGGAAAGAATTAATCAGCCGGACTGTGCCTCTGGCTGCCTTTTCGACGGCTTTCCACGGACTTTGCATCAAGCTAAAGTTCTAGACAAAGCCCTTAGAGAGCAAGGAAAAAGCATAGATAAGGCAATATACATTGAAGTGCCCAATGAAGAGCTGGTGAAGCGCCTCAGTGGAAGATGGCTTTGCCGGACGTGTCAGACACCCTATCACATAATAAGTTCACCGCCTAAAACGCCGGGAAAATGTGATAAATGCGGTGGTAAATTGTATCAACGTTCGGATGACAGGGAAGAAACAGTAAAGGAGCGACTTAGTATTTTCTTTGCTCAAACTGTTCCCATACTTGATTATTATAAAAAACAAGGTAAACTAATTAGGGTCAATGGTAACTTAGGAATGCAGGGGGTAGCTAGAGAAATAATCTCTGCACTCAAAGCAGGGGTAAAATAAATGGTGGTTATAAAATCTGACGAGGAAATAGTTATTATGAGAAGGTGTGGCAAAATCCTCGCCGCCATTTTAGATAAAGTAAGAGCGGAAGTAAGACCGGGGATTAAGACTGGCCAGTTGGACATAATCATGGCTGAAGAATCAAAGAAGAAGGGAGTTATACCTTCTTTTAAGAACTATCGCGGCTTTCCTGCGAATTTATGTGTTTCGGTAAATGATGAAATAGTTCACGGCATTCCTGGTGAACGAATACTACAGGAAGGAGACATCGTTTCTTTAGATGTGGGAGCAAAACTTAATGGCTTTCATACCGATGCCGCCATAACTATTGGTGTGGGGCGGATAAGTAAGGAGGCCGAGGACCTTATCGCGGTCACAGAAGGTAGTTTAAAGTCAGGCATCGCTCAAGCGATAAGCGGGGCATGGGTAGGGGATATCTCATCTGCTATTCAAGATTATGTTGAAGCAGAAGGATTTTCCGTAGTTAGAGAATATACCGGGCATGGAGTAGGTCGGGACTTGCATGAAGAGCCCCAAATACCTAATTTTGTGCTTGGGAAAGGTCTCTTGCTTCGTAAAGGGATGACTCTGGCTATTGAGCCTATGATTAATGCTGGAGATTGGCACACTAAATTGGCGGATAATCAATGGACGGTGCTTACCGCCGATGGAAGTCTTTCAGCACATTTTGAACATACCATTGCCATAACTGATAATGAAGCTGAAGTACTTGTTTAGGTATTATGTAAGAAATGGCTAAGAGAGAGAGGATAGAAGTTGAAGGCAAGGTGATTACAGTCTTACCTAATACCATGTTTCGCGTCGAATTGGCCAATGGACATCAGGTATTGGCTCATATCTCGGGCAAAATGAGAAAGCACTATATCAAGATTTTGCCGGGGGATAGGGTTCTGGTAGAACTTTCCCCTTATGATTTGAGCCGGGGCAGGATTACCTATCGGCTTAAATAGATTGACAGGTTAACTAAGAAGGTTTATCATAATAAGGTTTGTTTGAATGGTGATTGGAAATGAAAGTAAGAGCTTCAGTTAAGCCGATATGCAGAAAATGCAAGGTTATCAGGCGGGAGGGTGTGGTTAGGGTTATTTGTGAGAATCCAAAGCATAAGCAGAGGCAGGGGTAATAGTGGCACGTATTGTTGGTGTAGACCTTCCTAAAGAGAAGCCAATTTGGATAGCTTTGCAGAGCATTTATGGCATCGGCACTACATCAAGCCAGCGCATTATGGCTGCCACTGGTATCGACCCTGGCCTTAGAGTTAAAGAACTTAGTGAGGAACAAGTTGGCCAGATTCGAGATGTTCTTGACAAACAGTACAAAGTGGAAGGTGATCTTAGGAGGGAGGTTCAATCTAATATAAAGCGGCTTATTGAAATTAGCTGCTATCGAGGCACAAGACACCGCATGAGGTTACCAGTCCATGGACAGAGAACGCGCACAAATGCCCGAACTAAAAGAGGGCCAAAGAAAACAGTGGCCGGTCGAGGGCAGAGACGTGGCATAGCTAAGAAGTAGGGAGCTTGTTTTTAACAAATGCCAAAGAAGAAAAAAGCCCATAAAAAAATTAGCGAAGGCAAAGTTTATATCCAATCTACCTTTAATAATACTGTTGTTACTATTACTGATATGGAAGGTAATGTTGTCGCCTGGGGGAGTTGTGGTACTGCAGGATTCAAGGGTTCCCGGAAAGGAACCCCTTATGCTGCCCAAATAGCTGCCAGAGATGCAGCACACCGGGCAATAGGTGATGGCTTGCGCCGAGTCCAGGTGTATATTAAAGGCCCTGGTAGTGGACGAGAAGCAGCTATTCGCGCCTTGCAGGCCTCCGGCATTACCGTTACAGCTATCAGAGACGTGACTCCTATCCCCCATGATGGCTGTCGTCCGAAAGGGAGGCGAAGAGTATAAAATGGCGCGCTATACAGGCCCGACTTGTCGCCTATGTCGCCGTTTTGGGGACAAGCTGATGCTCAAAGGCGAGAAGTGCCCTACACCTAAATGTCCTTTAGAGAAAAGGAATACTCCTCCTGGCGGCGGGCGTGCGCCAGCTCGAAGGCGCGGCGGGGTTTCCGACCGCGGACTTCAGTTGCGCGAAAAGCAAAAGCTTCGCTTTAGCTACGGTGTCCTGGAGCGACAATTTCGTAGGCTTTTTGCCAAGGCCAAAAAAAGCCCCGGCGCTACTGGAGAAATCCTTCTCATATTGTTGGAAAAGAGACTGGATAATGTGGTTTATCGCTTGGGCTTTGCTGATTCACGTGCCCAAGCCAGGCAAATAGTTCGGCATGGCCATATGATGGTCAATGGTCGCAAAACAGATATTCCTTCCTTTCTGGTGAAATCGGGAGACATTATAAAATGGCGCGAAGCCAGTAAAAAAACAGAATATTATAAAAAACTAGCTGAGGAAATTGAGGAAAAATTTATCCCTAATTGGTTAAGCTTGGACAAAGAGAGCATGACAGGTAGAGTGTTAAATTTGCCTGGCAAGGATGATATTGAAGCCAAGTTTAATGCGAAAGCTGTTGTTGAATATTACTCGAGGTGAGCTATGTCCGAATTGTCTATCCCCACTGTAACTTGTGTTGAAAGCAGTGTTAATTATGGTCGTTTTCTTGCTGAACCTCTAGAGCCGGGTTTTGGTGTCACTTTAGGTAACGCCTTGCGGCGTGTGCTTCTCAGTTCTTTGCCTGGTGCTGCGGTAACCTGGGTCAGAATCGAAGGAATGCAGCATGAATTCTCTCCTATTCCCCATGTTAAAGAAGATGCTATGGAGTTCTTACTGAATATCAAGCAACTGAGACTCTGCCCTCTTTCCCATCAGCCCGGGCAGTTGCTCTTGGAAATAGAGGGGGAAGGCAAGGTATGTGCAGCTGATATTAAACCCTCGGCTGACTTTCGTATTGCCAATCCTGAACTTTATTTAGCTTCTTTAGACTCCTCCAAAGCCAAACTTTACGTTGAACTTAACGTAGAGCTAGGGAGAGGTTATATGCAGGCTAAGTCGGCTGATGGTTTACCTGTGGGAGCACTGCCAGTAGATGCCATCTTCACCCCAGTGCAGAAAGTCAATTTCTCTGTAGAATCTATCAAGCCTGGTCAGGAGGGAAGTCCAGAAAAGCTCATCCTGGAGATTTGGACTGATGCTACCATTTTTCCCTGGGAGGCGCTTAGTCAAAGTGCTATCATCTTAATCAATCAGTTCTCTTCCTTCAGGGACCTTGAAGTTCCCATGGCTAAGGCTTTGTCCATGTTGCCCGAGCAATACGATACCCCTCTGGAAGAACTGAATTTGTCAACTCGTTCCTATAACAGTTTGAGGAGAGCGGGTATTTTCACCCTGGGACAATTGGTAGAGAAAGGCAGGGAAGGTTTGCCGCCGTTGCCTGGTTTGGGGGCAAAATCTCGAGCCGAAGTGGAAGAGTTAATGGCAAAATTAGGCTCTCCTGTTCCTGAGAAGGAAAAGGAATGAGACACAAGGTAGCAGGACGGAAATTAAGCAGGTCGACAGAGCACAGGTGGGCGTTATACCGAAGTCAAGTTACCGCACTTTTGGCTCACGAAAAGATCGTCACCACAGAAGCTAAAGCTAAAGAGGTTCGCGGTTTAGCAGAAAAGATGATCACTTTAGCTAAAGACGGCAGCCTTGCCTCAAGGCGGAAAGCCTTAGCTTTTATTACTGATAAAAAAGTGATTGACAAGCTATTTGCTGAAATTGCTCCAGGCTATGCTGACCGTAGCGGTGGTTATACAAGGTTACTAAAGCTGGGACCCCGCCATGGTGATAGCGCACCTATGGTTCAAATTGAATTGGTTAAGTAAGTTTATTTTGCTCATCGAATATGACGGTACCCAATATTATGGCTTTCAATGGCAAGTTGGCTTGCCGACCATTCAAAGTGAGCTTGAACAGGCTATAAGGCAATTTTGCGGGCAAAGCAGCCGGGTTATGGCAGCTAGCAGGACTGATGCCGGTGTGCATGCCCAAGGACAAGTGGTGAGCTTCTGGGCGAAATCTACATTGAATACCATGACGTTAGTTAGAGCATTAAACTATTATTTACCCAGAGATATCGCAGTCAAGGTGGCTTACAGGGCTAGCGATGATTTTAATGTCCGGCGCGATGCTCTGAGCCGAGAGTACCGTTATTATATTTTAAATAGCAATACCCGCTCGCCGTTTCATCGAAGGTTTGCTTTATTTATGCCCAAAATGCTGGACATACAGGCGATGAATGAGGCCTGCCAGTTTATCCAAGGTGAGCATGATTTTGCCTCCTTTGCTAGTTCTCTGGATGGCAACAAGAGCACGCTGCGTAATGTTTATGAAGCGGGAATCGAAAAAAAAGGAGATTTTACCGTTTTCCGTATCGTGGCTAGTTCCTTTTTGCCTCACCAGGTACGAAGCACCGTAGGTCTTTTAATCAGGCTGGGCCTGGGTAAGATAGGCATCGCAGATTTTCGTGATATAATGGAGGCCAAGAGTTTGGGTTTAGCCGGTCCCGTGTCCCCTGCGTGCGGCTTATGCCTGAAGAAGGTCAATTATCCTGAGCCGTGGGGAAGCTAGTCCTGTCCTGAGTTTATCGAAGGAAGTTTATCGAAAGAAATGAAAACTTATAGTACTAAAGCTAAAGATATCAAGCGGGAGTGGTGGGTGATTGATGCCGCGGATAAAATTTTGGGAAGAATAGCGACACAGGTAGCTAATTTACTTATGGGCAAGCATAAGCCGCTTTATGCCCCTTATATTGATACCGGTGATTATGTTGTGGTAGTTAATGCTGCCAAAGTAAAGGTGACTGGGAAGAAAGCCGAACAAAAGATTTATTATAGATACTCGGGGTACCCCGGCGGCTTAAAGAGCCCCAGCTTTAAGGAAGTATTCAGTAAAGACCCTGCCCGTGTGATTGAACTTGCGGTTAAAGGGATGTTGCCTCATAATCGTTTAGGTAGAGCTATGTTTAAGAAACTGAAAGTCTATCCTGGAAATGAGCATCCTCACCAGGCTCAGACTTCCTTCCGTCACCCTGAGCGAAGCGAAGGGCGCAAAATGACCGAGAACAAAGAAAACGAAATATTATCAAAGGAAAGGTGATGACTTATGAGCGAGGAAAGTTACGTTTGGGGAACGGGTAAACGCAAATGTGCCATAGCCCAAGTCAGGCTTTTCCCTGGCAAGGGAGAGATAATTGTCAATGAGAAGCCCTATCAGGAAGCTTTCCCTCGCGTCGAGCATCGCCGTATGATTGAACATCCTTTGCAGGCTACCAATACTATGGGCAAATTTTGTGTCATGGTGAAAGTGAATGGCGGTGGTCTCAGTGGTCAGGCTGGAGCCATTCGCCATGGGATTGCTCGAGCTCTGGCTAAAGAAAACGAGCTATTTAAGCCCATGTTACGTAAAGAAGGCTTGCTTACTCGGGATGCTAGAATCAAAGAACGTAAAAAATACGGACTCAAGCGAGCTCGCAAGGCACCACAATATACCAAGCGCTAACTGTGCTCCGACTTATTGGTTGGCAGCGTGTGGCTGTTTTTGGGGATTTTCTTTAAACCCAACTTTGACGGTTTCGTAGCTAAGCGACGATAAATCCGTCAGACATCGACGATCTCCACTCAGGGTAAACTCCGCGAAGAATCTCTTAGATTCTTCGTCGTCCAAACGAATTTGGACTCCTCAGAATGACATTACTAGACGCTCTCAGACGTCGTGCTATTGCTCCAGATGAGAGGAACAGCTATAATATTAACCTGCTGGGGATTAGTCTAGCGGTAGGACGACTGACTCTGGATCAGTTAGGCCAGGTTCGAATCCTGGATCCCCAGCCATGAAAGGTAATAAAATCACCTCAAACTATCTTCTAATTGGTGTAAAAAATAGAAATGACAAGGAGGCACAATCATGAACTATGAATGGATGACGGCACCCTGCGGATTAGATTGTTTTAACTGTTTAATGTACCTAGCGAATGAGAACGAGGAGCTGAGAGCCAAAATTTCCAAGAACATTGGCATCCCATTTGAACAGGCGGTATGTAAAGGGTGTCGTGAAGAGGCAGGGAAACCTGATTTTCTTAACTGGACTGAACCCTGTAATGTTTACAGGTGCATCACGAAAAGAAACCTTGACTTTTGTTATCAGTGTTCTGACTTTCCATGTGACGCTCTTCACCCGTATGCCGACAGAGCATCCGAAGTGCCTCACAATACCAAAGTTTTTAATCTGTGTTTAATAAAGAAAATGGGCTTGGAATCATGGGCAAAAGCAAAAGCCAAAGATGTGAAGCATACGTATTTCAAGGAAAAGTTCAGGCTATAACAAAGTGCACGCGGTTTCAACTATGAAGCCACACAGGGATTGTCCCAAAAAGTTCCCGTAAACGAATCTATGCCCTGTAGTGCCCGTTGTATTTCTGTTGTATAATAGTTACGGCTGCGGCGATAAGGAGCCCGACTTCCTAAGTAGCTGGCATAATCTTGTGGCAAGTCTGGTCTTAGGAAGTTTGATATGTGTCCCGAGTGCCCAGCCAATGTGGCGCATTCGTCTAGAGGCCTAGGACACCTCCCTCTCAAGGAGGAGATCACCGGTTCAAATCCGGTATGCGCTACCAATTATGTTGATATATAGGACTTCCTTTGAGGAAGTTCTATCTTCATCCAGAGGTACTGGCAAGGGGAGTACCACACAGATTCGCTCTGATAATGGATCTGAATTCACTTTGATATCGATTTGAGTATAATGCAGAATTAAGGAGGATAACATGCCGCTGAGCAAAAATATGTCCGAACATAAATATGCTGATGTCAATAACATACACCTCCACTATGTAACGGCGGGCAATGGGAAATTGATAATGTTCCTCCACGGTTTTCCTGAGTTCTGGTACGAGTGGAAGAATCAGCTTGCTGAATTCGGACGAGATTACCAGGCTGTAGCTCCAGACATGCGTGGCTACAACTTATCATCGAAACCTGCGGAAGTCGAGCAATATCGAATTAAATATCTGATTGAAGACGTACGTGCTCTTGCCGAGCACCTTGGGTATAAAAAGTTCATCCTCGTGGCTCATGACTGGGGTGGTGCGGTGGCTTGGTCGTTCGCAATGCGTTATCCTGAATATCTGGAGAAGCTCATAATAATAAATGCTCCACATCCTGTTATCTTTATGCGTGAGCTCCGTGATAATCCGGCGCAACGGAAAGCCAGTCAGTATATTCTGGTGTATCGGACTCCTGAGGCTGAGGACATACTGGCAAGAAACAACTATGCAATACTTGTCAGTAGCCTTCTAGAGGGCGGTATGAAACAAGGCTATTTCACAGAAGAAGACAGGAAAGCATACATTGCAGCCTGGTCGCAGCTTGGAGCGCTCACCGGTGGCTTAAACTATTATCGAGCCGCCCATCTCGGCTCTTTTACAGGAGAAAGCGACGATAGCTTGTCGGCAGACCCTTCATTGTTTATGGTTAAGGTACCGACGCTCGTAGTCTGGGGTGAGAAAGATAAGTACCTGCTTACAGGAAATCTTGAAGGTCTGGAAAAGTACGTACCAAACCTGACCATCAAGCGCATTCCCGAGGGCTCGCACTGGGTCATTCATGAAAAGCCGGGACTGGTTAATTCCTATATCAGAGAATTCATCGAAGGCTGAATTTCTATGTCGTCTTAGTGGGCGTGTGCTGGAAATCGAACCCGGGTTGGCAATGTAGCGGCGTTTTTCTATGCTTACCTTTTGGTTTTGAGGAGGAGATCACCGGTTTGAATCCGGTATGCGCTACCAGATACCTCTTTGAACCGATATTTTATTCTGTGAATTCGACCACTACCTCTTTGACGTCCCATAGGGGCTCTATCTTCTCCAGTATTTCGTCCTTTATGTTGTGAGCAAACTGGTGATCTCG
>Ga0209986_10001220_pt1 | contig 24897 bp, 46 predicted proteins | sample BlataG_FD_183168 | JGI IMG/M metagenome (GOLD analysis project Ga0209986, IMG submission 183168) | Deep subsurface microbial communities from Black Sea to uncover new lineages of life (NeLLi) - Black_00105 metaG (SPAdes) (version 2) | ecosystem: Environmental > Aquatic > Marine > Oceanic >... | reverse complement strand
AAGTGCCGCGAGAGAATTAGAACAAGGGCGATATGATTATGCAACTGTAACCGCGAGATTAAACGATGGGCAAGTGTCTTTCAGTTATCAGAAAGAATTTAGAGGCATGGGAAACGGTTTTTACGCGGACATTAATAACACAGGGCAAATAAAAAAGAGCGAGTGGGATTAAAGGAGTTATAAAATGACATACGTAGTAACAAGACAGATGCAATGGCCAGATGGCAAGTACGTAGTGGAACTATCAGAAGGCGGTATTGATTACACCAACCCAGATGCGTTAGCGAACAAATACAAAGGCGAGTTCGAAGGGTTTGATAACCCGGTAGAAGCAGCAGAAACCGCAATAGAAATTATGAACGCATGGAAAAAAGACATGCCAGACGAAGAAGTATTCTTAGGTTACGGCTGCACCTGCGGTATGACTATGCCGTTTGACGATTGCACCGAAGAAGAGTTGAACGCATGGGCACAGAAAACATACGATGCGATGCCGGACTGCGAGGAATGCGGAAACAAAATAACGGGTGAATCGTGGAACCTTGGGGAATATGGAGATACCGTAAAGTTCTGTAGCGAAGACTGTGCAGAAAGATACTTCGTTAAGAATACTATGGAGGAGGAATGAAAAATGGAAATAGATAAATTAGTCTTCGGAATAACCGAAGAAGATGTACAGGAATACGCAGAAGAGTTCATAGGCAGAAAACTAACCGAAAACGAAATGCACTTTGCACGAAAAGGAATTGAAGCAGGGTTAGACTACGATATTGAGATAGTTTACAACACAGCAATACAAGACGCTGTTGACAACTGTAAAAAGGAAGGAGGAATGAGGAAATGACCATAACCGCAAGAAAGTGGACTGATGAAAAGCGTGAAAACATGGAAATAAATAAAAGAGTACTGAATGTAGATAGAGACAAAGAGATGGCGTTTATTATCGCCATTCTAACGGATAACACGGGACTTCTGTTGGGCTCGTATTGGGAAGCAACAGGCGTAAAGAAAGATTGGGGAGATAAAAAGTATGCGATTATGCGGAACGGTAAAAAGATAGGTTCTGCATACGAGATAGATGAAATAACGGAGACATGGTGATAAAAATGCAAGAAGAAGAAAAGGAGTTTGAAAAAGACATTATAGAAAGAGTGAACGCAATAGCAAATAGAATCGCAAACTGCATAGACTCGAAATACCCCTGCAGACCAACACCAAAATGGAGCTATGACCTCTACGAACTTGTCGATGAGTTAGCGAAACACTACGACTTTGAGCGAATATATACAAAAGAAAGCAGGCGCGATTGGATACGCAAAGATAAGGAGGAAGAAAATGCAAGAAGAAGAATATGAGGTAGAAGAAGGAGACAGTGACCAATATTATTACGTATCCAAAAAACGAAGCGGCGTGACCTCCACCGTACTTGTATCACATAGCGTAAATCCCGACCACACAAACATAACTGTTGAATATAACGAGTTAAGTGCGTCAACCGAACCACCGGACGAAGACGGGAAAATAGAAGAGGCAGTAAGAAACTACATGGAGCAAAAGGAAAAGCAGGAAATAGACGTGAACGCCTTAGAGCACATCTACGAAAAATACAAGCACATGGATGAACCACTCTCTGACACAGAACGCATCGACGAAAATGATGTCCGGACAGCAGTATTATACGACCTCTGGACATCTATCAAAGCAACCTTGAAGAAAGATAGTGAGATATGCAACGAATGTGGAAGAAGCGTAAGGGTAAACGGTGGCAACTTCGTAAACCGAGTGCCCGATTACAATACCGTAGAAGAGCGTAAAGAAATGGGTAAGCCATTCCCAATAGGCGACTTCATATGCGCGGAGTGTGATAACAAATGAACGCAAATCCGTACACGGCAACGCATCTATGCGAAACGTGCAAAAAATCTCCTGGATATGGCACGTGCATTGACATTGACGACGGACGCTTTGACGAAATAATCATGGACGGAACAAGCGGATTTGACCGAGACGGTAACAACCCTCAAATTACAACTATCGTTACCGGATGCGAAGAGTATGAAAAGGAGGGATGAAAGAAAATGGAAAAAAACGAAAAGGATATAACATTGATATTAGACCGCTACGACAATGCACTATGGATAGACACGCACGACGGACACAGAGCCGTAATAGAAAACGTAACTGGAGTGAAGTACACAAGATGCACAATTAAAGACAAAGGTATTCCCATGTGGACCATAATGAGTAACGGGAAGAAGATAGGCAATGTGTGGGACGTTAAAGAGATTAAGGAGCGTTGGTAAAAATGCCAATAGAAATATTCTTGCACACATTTAAAGATGGAGGGGAAAAAAGCAAGAAAGGGTACCACCCTATGGACATGGAAATAATCGAAAAGCTCGAAGACAAACTCAGAGACTTTCTCATACATGAATGTCCATACGACTTCACCATAGAAGATAGCTACACAGGGAACAGAATTAAGCCACATGGTGGAGAGGATTAAACCTTCTCCACTTTTTTTTCTCTTTTTAGCTCGAAGAAGAAAAATGTTAGAAACAAATACTCTTATAGACCCTTCCATCATGGCTTACATTTTAAAAGCCAAAGGAAGAGAAGTAGCGAACTGCGAGCTACTATCAGTCGCACGATCTTTCGAGACAGAAATGCTCGCTTGGTATAGCACGCTTGAAGGAAATAAAAGGAGGTTGGACGCATGAAAAGAATATTAACAGATAAGGAACGTGCAACACTAAAAAGCATGTCCTTATATTGGGAAGAAGTCCGACAACGAGAAGACACAAGCCCATTGGAACACGAGATACAGCAAGTATATAGGATGCTTGGATTGAGACTACTGGACATCGTTGAAGAATACATCGACTTGACAAGGGAAGAGGTGAGCGAATAAATGGAAACAGAAGAAATAAACTCGCTGAACGGGTTGATACAAGCAATGGATGATTACGAGGTGATGCACATATAAAATGACTGAAAAAGAAGAGCGGATAAAAGAGTTAATCGGGACTTTAACAGTTCGATTACGACCTGGACAATGCTACGACATACTAAACGAACTTGAATGGTTGAACGAATGGGAAAGAACAAGCGAAGAGATGCCGACATGCAATTTCCTACATCGCAAACTAACAACGGAAATAATGAAGGTGGTGAAGCCGTAAAATGAACGAGGAAATAATGAAAAAAGCAGGCTCCGCAAAAGAAGTCAATCTGATAAAACACGGAAAATGCCCGCTCTGTGGTAAGGAAATAGACACAATGACTGAGTTCCATGACGAACTATCAATGCGTGAGCATGCAATCTCAGGACTTTGCCAGAAGTGTCAAGACGCGGTGTTTGAAAAATGAAATGCGACATACTCTGCATACCCTGCTACAAACGGTCTTTACTAGCATCTGCCATCCACCCAAAGGACTTGATTATCACTTCAGAACACATTGATAAAACAGGAAAAGGTTACCTTGAACTACCTCTACCAATACCAGAAGAAGTGAAATACGTTACCGGACAAGCACTCAGACAGTTTCAATGCGATTTGTGCGGGCAATCAATAGATAAAGACGAAGAATGCGTTGCGAGAACTCTCACCGGATACCGACAGAAATATGTACCTTGGGAAGAGAGGGTTATACGATAAAATGAAAAAAGAAACATACACCTGCCAGCACGTATTCATCCAATTGATCAAAGAAAAAGACGTGGAATACGATAAAATAATATTCCCCGCATGTGCCGCGGAAATCGCACGGAAGATCATCACGCAAAACGACCGGGAACATTTTATCGTTCTTTGCTTAGACGGTAGCAACCACGTAGTTTGCGTTAACACCGTTCACGTAGGGACCGTAAGCAGCGTAAACACCAACTTAAGAGAAGTGCTCAAGCCCGCTATTCTATCCAACTCGTCCTCTATCATCGTCGTACACAATCATCCCTCTGGTGACCCCGCACCTTCTGATAACGACCACAGCATTACAGAAAAGATTCAGGAAGCTTGCAAACTGTTTGGCATTAGACTATTAGACCATGTTATCTTAGGCGATGACGATAAATTCTATTCGTTCAAAGAGGAAGGGTTCGTTCAAGATAAATAAGCAAGCCTTCTCTTTTTTTATTTTTTACTCCACGAAACGAAGTAAAAATAAATAGGAGGTGCTAACAAGAAAATGGGCGAAATAAGAATAGTTGAAATAGCAAATTGCTGTCCACATTGTGGAAGCGAAAATATTGTAAACGATGAAATGTGGGATGGCGTAGAACGAGAGGGCGAAGATTATTTCATATATTGCTACAAATGTAAAGATTGTGGTACGTTTTTCGCAATAAAAAGAATGCACGACCAATTTGATTAGTAATGAAGGAGAACAAAAATGCTTAAAATCATTAGGCACATTAACCTGAACAAAGTACAGAAACCCGCCGCATACATCATTCAATCCGCCAATTACAATGAAGTCACCACTAATGAACTCAAGCAATACGCTAACGACGAGAACGTTGAAGTTATTCTCGATGCAGACATGCAAGAAGCGCACGTTATTAAGAAACAGTACTAATTAGTTTTTTCCTTTTATTTTTATTCATTAAATTAGCGAATGAATTAAAAAACTTAGGAGGTGATAGATATGGGAAACATAACAGATGGTGAAACTGGAGAAGAAGCTCAAGATGCTCAAACCATATTGGGAAACGGACAAATCGATGTGGACGTTTTCTACGGTAAAGACAACGGTGGTATGAGCAAGATAGTCAACAAGCAAATCGTTATTACCGACTTCGCAGAGAGAACAAGCTCGTTCTCAAACGGTCCCGGTAAGTTCTATACCATAACTGGTAAAGCGAAGATCGGTAAAGTAGTGAAAACTATCGGATTTAACACCGGCTCCACCGTTTTAATGCGCGAACTCGACTCAGTCAAAGAGCACTTACCGGTGAAAGCAAAGATACGTGAAGTGAAAATGAGCAACGGTTTCAGATATTACACCATGCAATCCGGCGACAAGAAATCCGACAATTAAGGGGATTCCTTTTTTACCCCTTCTCTCTTTTTTATTTTCCTCGGTTCAATTCCGGGAAGAGCGCAAAAAAACGCTCTGTAAGGAGCAAATAAAAAAGGAGAAAAGAATATGGGAAAGAAAGAAGCGGTGGAAGCCGCGGACATTCTAAGTGTCTTGGAATATATCCAAGAACGCGAGGGGAACCTCGCAAGAGCTACCGAAAAACTCCGCAGGAATGTGGAGCGTATTGCGAATGTGTTTGGGAGCAGGGACTACTGCCAAATATGTGATGGACACAAAAGACACAGTATGCACTTCAGATATCGCGAAAGAAAAAACAATCGTGGTATCAATGAGATACCCGAACAAATTGAAGGGGCAAAAGTCGAATTGGTTTCGCTTGCTTTTGATGTAGGGCGGTGGGGCGATCCAGAACGCAAAATACATTATGTCGAAGAACACGAACATCACCAATTCGTCCCAAAAATCTTCGTGAGCATCGAGGTCATCGACGTCGAATCGTTCTATGAACGTGACGACTGCGATGGATATAGCGAAGAATACTTCATCGTCATCAATCGAGATGGCATGAAAGCAGAGGTTCGCTGTAGAGGCGACTTCCGCCACTACGTTGAAATCGAGAACCTACAAAGAAAAGCAGTGAAAGAACTTGTCCGGAGCGGGCGCATCTGCAAGTTCCTGGCAAGGGTAAGCAAGCAACTCGAAGAGACGGGAAAGGAATATCAGGAAGTAGCAGAAGTCTCAGAGCGGTTGACAACCGCTCTGCCCCAATAATCTTTAGGGCGGGATGAATTGGATAGGTATGGAGTTTTGGTAACGATGAAACTTAATTCATCTCTCCATACCTATATCCGTTATATAAGGAGTAGGAACGCTGCTACTTCTACGCACGTTCTACATGATTTGATTTTTTTTTTTTTCACTTTTTACGCGGAGTAAAAAAAACATGCGATTTGATTTGGAGAATGTTAAAAACTGTTTGAGATACAAAGGAAAAGTTTTTACTGTTAGAAGTTATTGTTTAGAAAATTATAACGTTTCGGTTGAAGGAATAGGTAAATGTAGAAGAATTAGAGGGTTTGAAGTTAAAAATAAAGATCAGATTAAGAAGTTTGTTAAGTTAAGTGGTTTTGATACCCTTAACGCTTGGTGGAAAGCAATTGAAGGATTTTGTGGTGATAAACGTAAATGGATTTATTTAGTGAAGAAGCTTTAGTTTTTTATTTTTTATTTTTTATTTTTTCCTTTCAGATAGCGGAGGAAAAACAATGATTGACAACTTTGTTACAACTCTATTCTCTATACCCTGTAAGCTAAGGGCGTTCAGGGACGATTCCATAGACAACCAGCCCCTTTGTATCGCGGTCTTTGATAAGGATGGCACATTTACGGAGGTGTGTAACCATGATTGAAACAATTTACATTGACGGTGGCTGCTCGGGCAATCCTGGACCTATGTCAATCGCGATGACACATAACGAACACAAAGTAGTGAAAGAGATAGGAGACGGAACAAATAACCGTGCGGAATACTTGTCACTCATCTACGCGCTCATCCACATCAAAAAACATACAGACATAAACGCAGATTACATCATAAAATCAGACTCACAACTACTAGTCAAGCAAATGCAAGGGTTATGGAAGATTAAGTCACCCGAACTGAGGACGCTACACAACAGAGCTTGGAAACTAATACATGAAATCGACCATGCCATAGCTATTCAATACATTCCAAGAGATGAGAACTGCGCAGGCTGGCTACTTGAATGATGAACACTACAATCTTTATTGACGGCTCTTGCCGCTTTAGTTTTTTATTTTTTATTTTTTCCTTTTAAATAGCGGAGGAAAAAAATGATTAACAACTTTGTTTGTATAGGTATTTTTGACCACGGCAAGTTCTGGGAGTTCGTACAGTATCCTAGAGGTGAGCGAGGCGAGGGCGATGAACCCCGCAAAGGATAGGAGGTGAAGAAAGAAAAAATGAGAATAGGAATAAGAGAAGCAGAAAGGGAACAGTTCCTCAAGGAATTGGACGCTCTCGCCGCAGAGAGCGAAAACGAACTAAGGCTGATCGATGACTTCGATCGTGACGCGATTGGCGACTCGATCCGAAGATACGAGGAAAAGAAGAAAGAATTGTGGGATGCATATGAAAGCGGAGAGCGAGGCGGGGGCGATGAACCCCGCAAAGGATAGAAGGTGAAAAAATGATAAAAGTAGGTGATAGGGTGAGAAATTGGTGGGGAGATTGGGGTAAAATTATCGAAATTAGTGATGGTGCCGTGTATATATTGATGGACAATGCAAATGCCATTAGTAATGGAGATGGTGAAACGGGGGTAGAAATTGCTTTATTGAAGGATGTTGGAGATGAGCGAGGCGGGGCGATGAACCCCAAAGGAAGGAGGTGAAAAAATGAACACTACAATCTTTATTGATGGGTCCTGTTCCAGAGAGGGGGCCATGCGCGTCGCCCTCGTCCACAACAGATATCACATCGTGAAGAACGTTGGAAAACTAGGTACTTCAAATATTGCAGAGTACAAAGCACTACTATATGCTCTCTCATATATCCACAGAAAGAAATTGAAAAACGTTTTTATCCTGAGTGACTTCTTATCTCTAGTTCAACAATGCAATAGAAAATGTAAAGTCCGAAGCCCTTCTATCAGATGCTACTTCGAGAAAGCATCGCAAATGATAGAACAGTGCCCAACCATCAACATACTACATGTCCAAAGGAACAACAACCTTGCCGGTAAGCTTTTCTGAAACGTTTGCCACCTTAGACAGCACCTACAATAAAACAACAAGACATTTCACTCATTTCAATCATTCTCCCACCCATCGATTAACCCACCAAAAGCTTTTCTAATTTTATAGTACTCATTTGATGCCACTAATACAAGACGTATATTCGGATAATGCTTTCTCATCCTTTCTAATCTAACTTTACTTTTTTCATCCATATAACCCTTAACTTCAATATAATAAGGTTCTGAATACTCATCATCCCATACCTTAAAATCAGGAGTGTACGCCTGAACACCTATGGTTACACCATGAAACCTAAATGTATCCACTTCATACTCCCATTTATATAACTCTCCTTTTTCTATCAAAAAATTAAGATACCTACAATAGTTGGCTTCCCATCGACTTCTAACATATATCCCAATATCTTGTCGATATCCTCCTTTACATCGAGAATACGTATTATACGTCACAGAAGTAGTTCCGTTCTTACTCCTTGTCTCAGCCGCTTTTTCACCTCTCCGTCTCCAATCCTCTTCCGTCTTTTTGGATGCTGCTTTTATAGATGCTTGAGATATAATTTTTTTAGTTTCGTCTGTATGAGTCCCACCAAGAAACCCCCTAGGATGATCATGTATTCGATACCATAATTTTAGATTCGCTATGCGTCCCTCTACACACTCAGCAGTATGTTTCCTATGTTGATCTGTCAACCCAAGTTTACCTGCCTGCCTACATAAAAAATATTTAGTTCTACCCATCACCTCAGACAATTCATCTAACCGCCCATTAGACACACAATCATCATAATGCTTAAATAAATATTCTTTCTCGTCATCCGAAAAGATTCTTTGATCAAAATGAACACCAAGTCGCTTTAACCGCTTCCAAATACTCTGCCCCGACATACCAAGACGCTCACCAGCTTTCCAAATATTATGTGTCTCATCATATGCTTCTAATATCTCGCTATCGCTCGCTTTCCTATTACCGCTACCTACTTCTTCTCTCACCATTCTAACCAATAATACTTTAAGTCAAGAACATATAAATAACTTATGGTGAGGAGGAATGAGTTAATCTTATCATTCTAACCAACTCCTCACCAATTCTACTATACGCCATCTGTAAGTAGTTTTATCAGATCGTCCAATTTTAGCGTCACCAACAAATCATCCTTCTTATTCTTCTCGTGCGTTACCAGAAAAGGTATTTTACCTTCTTCCTTCGCCGGCTTCGCAACATCATTAAAAAATAACGTGTGATGCGAGAAACTTGTCCGCCCTTTACATTCTACATACCAAGGAAGAGAAGTAAGAATGTCCGCTGACGTATCGTGCTTTGACATTCTACCAGATAACGGGTTCCGTGTTGCCGTAGGGTCGAACACATGTAATTTCTCCGCTGCCCTTGCTTCCAACTTCTTCCACGTTTTCATTTTTAAGCCGCTATACCCCTCAGATGTTTTTCAAAATATAAGGCGAAGCGCTGTTCCTCTGTAAACACTATTCGCTCTACCTCTTCATCCACTTCAAAAGTGCCAAAGTCGTACCACACCTCTACTTTGTTTTTGATTTTGGATTCCACGTTCTCGGTATCTCCAACTCCACTTTCGCTACGCATTCTATATAGCCCACCTCAAATAGCTTTCTTACCAACGCGTCTATGCTATCAAAAGATAATTTGTGGTTACCACCATCCTCATCTTCAAACTCAAATTCATTCCGCTCCCTCGAAAAGCTAATCAATTTCATAGTTCCTTATCACCCACCAAATACACTTCGTTCCATCTCCCATACCTACCCTTGCTCACCCTTTTCACCATAACGAAGCCCGCTTCCTCCAGCAAAGACACACGTCGAGACACCGTACGATGCAGAAGATTATTATCCAACGCCGCTACAATATCCGACACTCGCACCGGAGTCTTACCTATTCCTACTATCACGTCTAACGTCTCTTTACATATTCGCTCACGGCGTAAGTCATCCCTTACTCCACGTCCTATTCTCCCAAACTCCCTATCTATCGGTATCATTCTTCTCATCTCTTTCCTCCTTCACCAAAAAATATATAGCCGGGGAATCACCCCGGCCTACCTGCCTGCCTACCAAAACCTTCCCAATCACAGGAAGATTATCTTATCCGCACCCAATCCCGCACCCAACGCATCCGGTATTTTCAACGGCGTTATGAAGTCTTCGACATCCTTCACTTCCTCTATACTCGTTACGCCCTCCATTACCATATTAAAGCTGCCACAGGAGTAGAATTGCACGCCAAGCTCGCTGTTCAAATACCGTGCTAACAGCTCTAAATTCCCCGGTAGCATATCCGCAGTCACACTTGGATACTGATTTGCGATTATCTCTTTTATCGCCGGTGTCAGCTCGTATTTCGCCAAGCTACCCTTCTTCGTCATCTCTATTCCACCTGGTCCGTAGAAAACAATTACGGTCTTGACTTTTTTGTCCGCTTTCAGGTCAAATGCCGCACCAAGCGCCGCATACTGATTGAATGCTACATCCTGCGTGTTTACATATACCACAACCGTTTTTATTTCGTCCATCTTATCCTCTTCTCCTATACATCCAATTGCAAGTGCCATCACTACTACAAGCGCACTTACAAGCAACATTGCTATTAGTTTTCTCATTTTTCACCCCCTAAATTATTATCTCCACTCTCAGGAGTGTTACTTCCTCTATCATAGAAATCAAGCAGTTTCACAACGATATCCTCAAACGTATCCCCTTTCTTACCCGCCGCCGCTAGCCTTTCTTTTGTCCCTTCTGATATAGCTATTGTTGACATGATAGATATTATATCTGTGACACTATATAAACCTTTACGACTTCCTTTGTTTTTAATCCTCTTCGCAGGACAACGCCAACACCCACATCACCCACCACACAATCCACAATAAAAGGAAAAGGGGGATTAAGATGCTTACCGGATCTGGACCAATTGGACCAATACTAGGACCATATCCGTATGCTAACAGGTCTGGGTCCGGTATCATTTTCTTATCCTTTTATTTGCTCACCTTCAATATCTTACATAACTCCCCACTCTTTGAATTTACCGTACCTGCGATTCTACGCAATCGCTTTATATCGCAACTCGCTGGACTGTCCACCGTAAGCACATTAAAATTATACGTACCTACAAGATAATCCACTATCTCACGCCGCGCACGTACATCTAAGATTCGTGGATCTACATCTTGAGCAATCACATGATATCCTTTACTTCCACTGAACCTAAGACTGACTTCTTTTAATGCGAAGTCATCCAAAAGCGATTCATAGACTGTTATGGCATCCGCATAAGCTAACTTCAGGTTCTCTTCGCAATCAATATCAAAGAACAATGATGCACCTGACCAACCTTCCATCTGCGCAGGATACTTATAATACGCTACGGACACATAACAATCCAAAGGGGATTCATCACGGATAAAAGAAACGAGTGCTTCATGACTATCAAAAGTAAACTTACGTTTCATATAATTCTTACCACCAAAAGATTTGAAAACAAAGCCAAACTCACGCTTAGTTATATCCCATATCTCTTCTATCCCCATCCACCATCACCACCGTACAGCATAGAATGTATGATACCTTCGGAATGATTCGGCATACCAACTATATAATCTATGTCCTCAGTCCTCGTAATACCCGTAAAGACCAGCCGAGCCTCATCTCGCTCTACGTTAGCTTCAGGATGTGGCTTATAATCGAAGTTAAAAACACGCTCCGCCTCGCCACCCTTCACCGCAAAGTAAGTACCCACATACACATTATCCAGAATACGCACCCTATCTAAAGGCAACTCAAGCAGATACTCTTTCTGCGGTATTGTTGATTTTGGATCGCTAACAACCTGCATTAACTTATCCAATGAATCCACATTTTTAAAGAAAGAATAAAACGTTGATATTTCTGTACTACCATCTAAATGCTGTTGTTTGAACTCAAATTCTAATTTACCATCCTTAGCTCTTTGCTTTATACCCCTTTTTAAATGTTTAGCCGGAATCCGAGATAAGAATCGCGCCGCATTACGAACTTCAAAACCATCATCGTAGTACAAAGATTGTAACAAATTAAGTGTAGATGTGAAGACAGGACTGTTTAATGGCGAGCTGCTCCTACCGATACCTCGCGTAAGAATATACTCGTCTAAACATAAATCCATGAAGTCTGAAATCTTATTGTGTGTTCTAAACAGTAAAAACGTCTTAACATCACTCTCTGGAAGTTCCTCCAATACATCACGATAATCTATATCCAGTACATCACCCAGCGCATCTTTTGGCTCCACCGAATCAATAGTATGATCACCAATAATATGCGCGATTGTCCGCGCCGCTTCCCAAGGCAACCGAGGAACCCTATATGATTGACGTAACAATAACTCTTCCGGGCTCAGTTGGTCCGTTAAGTCGGGATCAGCAGCAGTAAAGAAATAAATACATTGGTTTTTATCAAGCGAGAAATAAACCTCTTCACAAGGCTCCATCCATTGTTTAACCAACTCAAACTGTAAGGGATTCAAATCCTGCGCTTCGTCAATCAGCATATAATCTATATCCGCATTGAATGGTACTTCGTTCAGCACTATCTCCTGCAACATATCATCATATTCATACTTATTCCACGTTCTCTTATACGATTCCCAGCGCTGATACCATTCGATTATAAGCTGTGTAGGGAAGCTGGCAAGCGTTTTTAATTCCGCGGTACCTAAATGCGTGCGTTCTCGCATTGCCGCTCTAATTGCCTCTTCTCGGATATACCGCTTTTTTAAATACTGCCACCATGAAAATAAGATGTTCCCGGCAATTACTACATACTCTTCACCAACTACACCAAAACGCTCTATATCATCTATCGTCTTTACATACGTCGGTCTATACGGTATCCCCTCGGTAGCGCAAAAAGACTTGTAGTCTGCAACCTCAACAAAAGAGTTGTCCGCTTTCGTTAATCCTAATACACGACTTGATAACGAATGCAACGTCCTGAAATGTGGAAGTAGTTCTTGCGGGTAATCAAGTTCACGCATCTTGCTGAATATCGCTCGTGACGTTGCACGCGAAAAGCTTGAGAAGAGCACATTATCCGGACTGATACCCAGATCCTTAAACATATATTCTAATCTCTCACTCAAATATGTCGTTTTACCAGTACCCGGCAAGCCAGTAATCCTATATATCTTAGTCATCAAAAACCACCATCCTCCTCAACCTCTTCTTCATGTTCATGCATCTGCTCCGCAAGATTGATTTCACACTCTTCTATTTTGAACCGCCAGAAACGTTTCTTCTCTCCATACACACGCTTCTGCACTGAGTCACCCGCAATATACTCAGAAAGAACAGAACGTACCTTTCGACGGTTCTCTATCTGTAAAGCGCCTATTATCGAGTCTACAAGACAGAATACCGTGGATGGCTCCTCAACATTATAAAATAATGAATGGTATCCCAATGCCTTCTCAATGTCTGTATATATTATGCATTTCTTTAAATAGTTTATCGACTTCTCTATCAATACTTCGTCATCGCTTATCTCATGCGTCTTATTACCAGTATCCAACCAAAACTGTACTATCGGCGCCCAGTCACCACTTTTTAAATTGAAGTATTTACCAAGCCTCAACATATACCTCTTCAATGTTACACTAGACATCAATTGTAGCTCGGTAAACATAAACTCCCGCCCCATAATCTTTACTTTCAAATAGATACTTCCACCTTCTAAAATCTCTACGGAGTCTGTTAATCTGATAATATCCTCGGCATTATCTAACTCCGATGATTCTTCATGTATCAATCTTATTATTCCATAAAGCTCCAAAAACGATAATTCCGGCTTTACAGTTATATCCTCTACATAATAGATAATTTCGCCGTCACTATCTTCCACAGTGTATTTGCCTTTCAACGGCGTTTCATCTATAAAGAAATCGTCTTTTAAAACAACGAAACGCAGGGGCATTTAGATAGTTACTCCTTACTCGACCATAGACCCGCCCTCTCAAAACCTAAAGCTTTTCTCACTGTCTCTTCCTCTTCGCTACTCATATTTGGTGGGATAATTAGAACTATCTCGTCTTTAGAAAAACCCCGCTTTTGTAACAAACGCTTCGCTTGCTCTTTTAAAATTTTATGTGATTTATTTATCATTTAACACTTCTCCCTTCAATTTCTCCCTTTCTACTTCTAATCTGTCCCTTACTGCTTCTCTTACAAATTCCGCTTTCGATGCAAACGAATCCTCTTTTATATAATCATCTAACCGACTGTCGAGGCGTTCTGGAACTCTAATATGCCACATAGACCATTCTCGCTTATCTTTTTTATCCATCTTTTTTATCCCTCTTTTTTGTTCGCTCTTTTCCAATGTAACTATATTATATTTATATTGTATCCACACTATATAAAGACATCCCTTTACATAATACCACTTTGTGAAAACCTCGCTATGAGCTTTATTTGCGTTTTTGTCTCACGTGCCTCACGTAGACTTGCTAAAAAACCCTACCCGAGACGCAGACCCAAGACAAAAAAACCAACCTTTATAAGGGGATATATACCCCTTTTTATTATCATAAAAAGCTTATTTTTATCGCTTGTCTTATAGATATCTTGGGTGTCTTGGGTAGGTATAGATATCTAAAATAAAAAGGGGGTAGTTTTCCCTATATAGAGTGGTTTGTTTCAAAACATCGTAACACTAAATGGCAACGGGGAGATATGTATCTCCGCTCCTAAAAACAAACAGAGCAATGACGTATAAATAATAGTAGGCATAGTAAACTCCTATTTATAGAACTACAAATGAAGAATGAAGGCACACTGGCTATTCATATCCAAATCAAACGTTTGTTTCTTCACGTCTCAGGTATCAAAAACAGCACTTCAAAATAAAAAAACAAAAGTCCGCTACAAACCGTTTATACACCAATTAGACGCTTATAGAGTATGCAAAACATGGCTCGGCTTGGGTACAAAAAATAAATCTACGACGTGAGACACGCGAGACAGCCCGAAATTGTGTTACTTTGTGACACCTTTGGAACGCCCGCCGATGCCACCGCAAATTATAAACGTTGTTTGATACTACCAAGCTGATGTCACTATATAAAGCTTACCATCACACCCGCGAAAATTGCATGAAAACTACACCTTTACAAAAGAGCCAAAAATGATAAATCACTGATAACTAACATCCACCACGCTATCATCTTCCGCAATAGCACCCTCCGGATGAACCATCTTACGGAAACAGAACGAGCAATACTGCACGGTCCACCGGGATTCGATAACGCAGGTCTGACCCGCTGAGTTGCGACCGGGATAATAAATTAGTGCCGTTAGTTGTATCACAGCCCCCTCTTCTTTACAACGAATACATCTACCTTCCTCCACACCTTCCACCGTGAACCCAACGCTTCTTATTATCTCTTCACTCACTGCTTCCGGTTCCTCAGGTAACTCCAGCTCCGTGCTCATCCTATCCCACTCTATTCTATCCAACTCACCGCGCGAATACGTTGCCGCACCTCAGCAAGCTTATGCTCCAGCGACATCCTATTAACCTTCAAAACATCCCACTCTTCTAGCTTATCTAAATATTCCGTGCTATTTATGGGCAGATGTTTAATATCCAATTCAACCTGGTCTATCTTATCAATTACCGTCGCTAACTCCTTCACTAAACTTTGTTGCACTTCATAATCATCCTCAGAAGGCATGTGCTAAAGTATGTGCGTTATAGTATATGAAATTACTTCTTTTCTCTTAGCCGGTAAATACGTCGCCTAAACCCTCTTTTCCGTGTATAACCAAGATTAGTTTGTGAAAATACGCTTTGGGCTCGGTTTACCTCTCCTTTCTCCACCATCTCCTCGCAATAGATTCAGTACCGTATAAGAAAGAATAAAAGCACTGCAGACACCCTAAAATGGACGAATAGGTTTCTGCTCGACTTCTCTCGATTTTTAGCTTGTCGCTTCCTTAACCTCCATAAATCCCCGCTATTGCAAAATATACGGTGATAACGAATTTAAAGCATGAAATCCGTTCTCCCCGCCTATTTCACAAAGCGACCATTTCTGAAGGTTACGTGTTCGACATAATCTAAAAACCGAGTAAGTGATCCGAGCAGTTTTTTCCTTGAAAAAAATTCGTCCATTTTATAGCGTCTTCGTTTAAACCCATCCGTAATTTTTGGAGTGCCGCCGTTTAAGGGATTCCACTTGAAGGAATTTTGTTTTTTGGCAACAAGACAAGTTGAGACATGAGCAGGCATACCCTCTCGTAGTCCCTCACGCCAAAAAACAAAATTATTAGAATGACTCCTAGCGCAGGGTATAAACGCTCCACCCTACACTCTTCTCGTCACTCCAAAAATTACTCTCCTTTCCCAAATCATACAACTAACTTAGGATTAGAGAGTGGCAAATAAATGAACCCCTAAGCAGGGCGTTAGGGGCGATGAACGCGAACAGGGACGGCGAAGAAGGAAAGGGAGCGAAGAGCCAAGCGGGAAAAGCAGAGCAGCTGACACAAATACGCAGGGCTGAGAAGCCAAGCGCCAAAAGTGCTAAAGAATGAAACAGAGTGCGAAGAATACAACGAAGCGAGGGAACGAGAGAATAGGGGGGAAACGCTAAACCCCCGAAGCGATTTATTTTTTGAATTTGGAATTTGGAATTTGGAATTTTGAAAGACGAGATAGAAAGGGGTAGCCTTGCGGGACTGCCCCCTATCTAAAATGACCCAAATAAAAGAAGGATTGGGAAAGAATATAAAGGTTGTGTCGGGTGGCGAAGACATGACACGTAGAAGCAACGCCGGAAATGGTAGGTTTGATAATAGAAGCGCTCTCGTAAGTATACGGGCAACATATGAGCAGGGGTTTGTAGATGAATACGGAGTAGCATGTGAAGGTCTGTTTTACTTCACCGCAAAGGTGATAAACGGTGACCAGCAAATAGCGGAGAAAGTTAAAACGATGACCGCAAAAGAAGTAGTAAGAGAAGCATGGGGTTTAAACCGGTTCGAGAAAGCGATTAATGCAGAGATAGTAAGAGAAACGGAGAAAGCGGTTTTAGTGACTTTCAAGACACATGAGGGAACGGAGACAAGATGGATACCGAAAAAAGTCATTTTGGATCAAGAAGTGAACCGGGGAATCTGTGAATTCTTGTTTCATCGCGCCTGGAGATTGAAAATAGGCGGTTACACAGGCGAGATGGACAAGAAGACGTTGAGACACACAGCGAGGAAGAACCTGAAAGGGGTCAAATTCTATATGCTAAAAGTGATCAAGAAGGACCTGCAGCAGGACTTTAAATGTGCCATCTGCGGAAAGGGCAAAGTATGGTTCAAGACCGTCACAAGCAATAAGAACGGTAAGAAGTACACCCTTGCCCTTTGGAAAGAGATAAAGGACGCAGGAAAGGAGATAATCTGTCCGAACTGTGAAAAGACAACGCACACATTGAGAAACAGCACGGTAAAAGCAGAAGTGCCGGACTATCTAGCAAGACGAGAGTTAAACAAGACTATGGAAGGGCTGGTGACGCAGTGGATATGTAAACAACTTCATCACACCCCGGAAATGCCGATGAAACAAGTAATAGACAGAGAGCTACACCACGAACCGAGATTTACACCTTTTGAAACCGAAGACCTCAATTACATGTTAGCGATTGACAATAACGCCAGCAAGTCATTTATAGGCTGGGGAAAGTGCGATTGGAGCAAGAACCCGGACAAACAGTACAGTTACGGCATGGAGGGGGAAAACTAAAATGGCAATAAGATACGTAAGCAAGCAAGAATCCGCGAATATCATCGGGAGAGTGAAGAAGTTTGGGTGGTACAAAACCCCCGGAGGGTGGTATATCAATCCAACAGAAACATTAGGTTTCTTACCGAATGTGAAGGCAGCTTTCAACTTTCCTAATGAGTTGAAGTTGGAAGACTTCAAAAACGGTAGATTGGCAAAGATAACGAAGATGCCAGAAGGGGAGGTACTCTGGTATTCTAAAGAGCGAGGGATACACAAAGATATGCTGCGGGCTCTTCTACACGTAGCAGGAAAACAGTTTGTGCCCGGCGACATCATTTTATCTCTTTTACCGGACAGAAACACCATCCTTACATTGATACGTTTTGCAGGTTCGAGATATGCGCGGTTCGTACTCGCACCGGTGATGGCTGAGAATTAACCTTCTCAGCTATTTCTTTCTTTTTTAGGGCACCCAAACAACCGGTATAGGATTATATGACATCCCCGAGCCCCAGTCCCTCACTCGTTATTTCATCTCCCCGGTAAAGTAGAGAGGCTACCGATGTATTATCCACGTTTGAATAGAGAGGTTACCGATGTATTAAAAAATTCGCCCTGCCCAAACATCATCCGCATTCATTTAGGATTCCCTTACTCCCGCTGGTCGCCCACTAACGGTGTGTGAATGCACGTCTGTCCCACCCACCCCAGATCATAGTAATAATGCTTTTGACTCCATGGGGCAACGCCCAAGCCCCACGGAATCAAATACCACTACTACTATTGCTCACACCGTTACCTACTATTCTTCCCCCCACGTCTATTCTTTCCCCTATCTCCACTCTCCACATCCACGATTTCCTCTCTCTTATAATTTATCTTTTCATACCCGTATTGCCCATTTCTTTACTTCCCATTTCGCTTCTATTCCCGTATTTCATTATTATTACATTTCTTCTTTTTTCTCTTGAACAGCGGGGCATGCCAACGTTGAATGGTTATGGAAACACGCACTTAGTTTTTCATATCTTTCTTACTCTTACTCTTTTTCTATTAGCCGGTAAATACGTCGTATTAACGCTCCGTTCTTTATAATCTATTAACAAATTCTGAACGGAACGTTTCTACTCGGTTTACCTCTCCTTGCACTGCATTCTCTTACCATCAACAATATGCACCCGCCGCCACACCTATCCTAATTGGCATCGGTGACTTGCATCCTTCGCTATATCCATCCTAATTGACTTGGTGCTCTGGATTTGTTATTGTTTAAAAGCAACTTCATCTATCTTATCCTTTAAATCGTCCTACTTATTTAACCTCTGTTTAACCCTATCTTCATTTTCAATAAACATGTGGCACTTAAAACACACCATATAAACTATCCGGGCACGGCGCTGATGACTTACCTCATCTTAACCAAAGTGTCGTGCCTACTAATCTCGACCAAGAATCGAATACGAGCAATTATGAAAGGTTCAACCATCAGCAATTATGAAAGGTTCAACCATCAGCAATTATGAAAGGTTCAATCATCAGCAATCTTACCTACCATGTTCTTACCTACCATGTTCCCCACCCCAACGGGTAGCACACCCCATCATGGCCTCACCCTGAGAGTGCAGTGCATCCCATTATGGCCTCACCCTGAGTGGGTAGCACATTCCCTTCCCGTTTAATCCATCCCTTATGCGTGGATGGATTGAATATGCAAGTTGATCCAGTGAAAAACCGTTATGCGCTTAGCGTTATGCGTTAGACATGCGTTGCCGGTGACCCGGCAACTTACATGAGCAGAGCATACTCTTGCCGTATAAAGCAACACCAATTAACGACTCTTAGGTTTTCTATCATCTCTTCACCCTTACGCTAACAACTCGCTCCCCGGACCATAACCCACGCTTAGCCTCTTCGTATACCTCATTTATATTCTCTGCGCTTATCTCCACTTCTCGCTCTCTTGCGTATATCACTTCCCATTTCATCTCTCAGGTACTCCGTCACAACCGTAACATTGTATCTCATCATCAACCTAAGTGTGCTACGGTATCATCAAAGCAACACGATTAGATAGACAAACATAGATAAACATGGTAGGGAGTTGGTCAGATGATAAGATCAAATCATCACTCCCTACCATAAAACTATTTATATACTCAAGCATTATATAATCATTGGTCAGATGAAAAAGAGATATAAAAGAAAGCATTCCGGCTGGATGCGAAGAACGTCACGGATATATCTAAACAAAACGGTGAATAAATGGCGGATGGATGTATAAAATGGATGAAAAAGAAATAGGATATTTTGCAGGAATAGTAGACGGCGAAGGAACTTTAGGATTAGGAGCAGATAAAAGAGGGGGTAAAATTAGAGGCTATGCACCATACTTAATGATACCAAATACATCAAGGGAAATATTAGAGAAAATTGTTCAAATCGCAGGGACAGGAAAGATAAGAATACGAAAAGAAGCAGAAGGTAATCACAAAAGACAATATGTAGTAACTTTCAAATCTAATGCTTTGAGAGAAATCTTACCACTCATTAAAGATATACTATGCAAAAAAGAGCAAGCAGAATTGCTTTTGGAAGCATTAACATTGAATGGTAATCTACAACATATAGGAAATGCAAGGCATAAACATACAGAAAAATATCAACGATTGGTAGAGATTTACGACAAGCTAAAAGTTCTTAATGCACGGGGTTATAGTCTCCGTTCACTACCAACCTTATCTATGGAACATTCTTCTATATTATAAAGAACTATCATAGCGACATCAAACAAAACCATCTCCGTAATTCCACATGAGCATGCCACCACTCGCATCACCATGTAACATCACCACTCAAGACGGGCATTAACATAAACCACTTGAAAACGTTCGTGATACGTGAGCTTTTAGTTTAGTAACAAAGAGGATGCAGGAACATGCAACGTCTAACAGTGGTAACCGCGACGCATTGCACCGCACCGCATCCATGAAATATGTAACAGTACAGAACTATGAATCCACAACCTTCCGGATGATACGCAATAACGGACTTTGTGTGGACCATTACATTTTGACGGTTTTTAACTATTTACCGTATTTACCATAAGATTAGTGATGGTTTCCCGATTCCAGTAAGGATAGGGGAGTTATAGTTCTATGACCGTAGTGTTATAAATTCATGGTATGCGGTTAGTCGGAATGATTCTGAACAATTTTGATGAATATACAACAAAGAACCGCTTAAAATGTGTTATATGCTATGGTGTATTAGTCTATTTAACGGTGTTTCACATACACTATCTATTTATATAGTATGATATTAGTAGATTAATACCAAGTTGAGAAACGAACGTAGCGGCGCCAAAAAAGGCAAAAAGAAATACCATATATGAGAAATAGATGCACGGTGTATGTAAGTATAGAACGCGGTGTAGAGGCTAATAGACTATCAGTGAGAAAGATGGAAAAGAGCGTAGCGGAGTTGTTTCATTGAAGGATGGAGAAGCGAGGAAATATGAGATACTATTGGTATATGGGTATGAGGAGATAAGAGAGGAAAATGAGTAAGACAAAGACAAAACCATCACATCAGTTTTATTTGAATATTAGAGAAACAGAAATGGTAAATGATGTAGTGAACACGATGAAATCAACAGGGGCATTAGATGAAGAGTTATCGATAGGACAGATAGCAAAGAGTTTGCTTTTAACGTTTGTGAAAGGGATGAAAAAAGAAGTCAAAGAAGACGATATTGAGAAAGAAGAGGAGGAAGATTGAGAGGAATGGGAAAACCGACGTTGGGGCAAGAGGCAGCATTACAAGGGTTAGCAGCGCTTAAGAATACGGGTGTAGGAAGGAAGAGTAATGAGAAAAGGGAGAAAGAGAAGCAAGAAGTAGAAAGGAACGGAGAGGTAAAAGACAGGGGTACGCGGATGGCTGCGGGGGAATTAGCGAGCGAGTTTGAGATTTCGGTAGATGACGTAATATCACCGCCGGGTGAAGTAGTAGATTATAGACAGAGTTTAGAAGGAGAGAAGCCGGAGGTATTAAGAGGAAGGCTAACGAAGGCTGCGTTTGAGAATAAAGGTTTGAGACGTTGGATAAATCAAGTGATGAAGCAATTACAAGAAGCAAAGCGAGGTGGGAACATATCAATAGCAACACCGCCGTCAGGTTTGCTATCGGAGGCGGGAGTAAGTGACGATAGTGAAGGTGCGTTGAAAGTATTGAAAGCAATGGCGCCGTATTTAATGATGAAGGATTTATTCAAGGAGGATTCGGGTGAAGAGAGTAAGAGCAGAGGGGTGATAAGATATGAATCGGCGGACGGTGAGAAGTATGAGTATCCTGCAGGTAGCTTTCCACCGGGGTACAATCCTTTTTTCGGTAACGGGAAGCAAGGGAAAGGGGATGGAGATGAGAAAACGGTAACGATAAAGATAGGGGAGAACGAGATAACGGGGCCACCGAGTTACGTAAGCGCAATGGTGCCGATAGTAATGGCGCAACAGAGACAAGGGGAAGAGGGTAGTAGTGGAGGAGCAGGAACGAAAGCGTTAGAGCAAGTGATAGAAATACAGAAGATGCTTTTGGAGCGGCAGCAGTGGAAGGGGGATGAAGCCGGGGGTGAGGAGAGAAGGGAGAAGATGGTAACGGTGATGGAAGAAGATGGCAAGTCGGTAGAGATACCGGGGTCTATATATCCGCAATACATGATGATGCAGAGTTTAGTGAAGCAGCAAAAGATAATGGCAGAGCAGCAGCGGCAAGCGTTACATCGTGAAAGTCCGGGGAAGGAAACGGCGACGGTGTATGCAGCATTAGCGAAGATGGACGATACGATAAGACAGATAGCAGCGGCGATGGACCCGGAGCGGTTAGGAGCGAACACGTTAAAAGGGTTGAGGGGGAAGATAGACGAATGGAATGAGATGCGTACATTCCTTGGGGGGAGTGGCGAGGACAGTGAAGTAATGAAAGAGCGAATAAGAGCACAGGAAGAGACGAGGCGAAAGGAGATAGAAGAGAACACGAAATTAGCGAGAGAGTTAGAGAAGACGAAGCAAGCGGAATTAGACGCGAGGAAATTTGATATGATAATGAACCCACAACACTGGGGAGCGGTGCCGCAGCAGCAGGTCCCGCAGCAGGTGCAGGTGCCATTGATAGAGGAAGAAGAGGATGAGCCGAGAGTAACGGAAGACGAAGCGTATGTGAATAGCAAGGAAGTAAATAAGCGATTCTTGGAAGGTTTGGAAGCGGAGCGTGCGGAGCGTGCGGAAGGAAGGTTATGAAGGAGAAGGAGAGGAGGATTAAAAATGAATGAGATAATATTATGGATGTGGGGTGGATTAATAGGTTTTGCTATTGCGGTATTCTTTGTGATTCCACTATATGAGCGTTTTGAGTTTTGGTGGATAGTACGGGATAGCAAGCGGGTTTTTGATGAACGGCATAACAAGCCGCTTTTTGATGAACCGGTGGAAGAGAGAATGAAAAAAACCGCGGAGATTATGCGGGAATCTGTAAAAGAGGGGAAAAAAAAGAAATGAGTAAAGAAGAAGAACAAGAAGGGGAGAAATGTGAAGTCTGTGGATCGTCTTCGTTCGTGTCGAAGTTCTGCGAAGCGATTGGTGGCGATAAGGAGTGCCGTGAGTTAACAGAACGAGCAGGTAGAGGTGAAATCTCAGGAGAGAAATACTTTGAGATAGTGATGAATAAGTATGGAAAGGATAAGGTAGGTGCGGCAATGGAGAAAGCGTTAGCAATAGGCGATGCTGTAACACCATCGGAAGAGCAAAAGGCGGTGTCTCCGGAAGCGGTAAAAGGAACCGGTAGCACGGGAGAGCATCCACCGCCGGTATCTACACAACCGGCACCGAGCGGTAATAAAGAGATAGCACCAACGGCAGCGGCGAATGAGGAGAAAGAAGTAGCGGAGATAAACGCGCGTTTGAAGCAGCAAGTAGCGAAATACCGGACTTCGTTAAAAGGGTTGTGCATACCATGTATAGGGGACCCGACAATAGCAACGTTGAACGTTGTGAAGCTATGGTTTATGGGTGCGGAAAGAGCGAATGTAGAACGGGAGATAGAGGCAATACGGGCGGGAACGAAGACGATAGAAGAGGGACTGAAAGAAGTGATAAAGATGAAAGGCGGGCATGAGAACATAACTAAGGTTCTTGAGGACTTCAACAAAGCCCTGGTGTTAGCGACCGATATGGCGTTGGAAGAGCAGCCTTCATTGGCAAAGGAAGTGAAGGAGTAGGAGAGATGTTAAAAGAAAAGCCAATAAGTATAAACTGATAAAGTTCGTGACAGTAGCTCGAAACGCATTTAAATTTAGAGGATGTTTGAGAGGATATTAGAATTAGAAAATGACAATACAAATAGTAGTAAATGGGAGTAGAGCTATACTGAAGCCTAACCCCAACGCGAAAACTATCACTTTTTTAGACCGTTGGATGTCACACGGTTATCTCGCTACGTTAGGGCAACAAGGAAGTGACATTTTATTACAGAAAGTGGTTTACGACCTGGAGAAGGTGCCCTTTTCTAAGGTACAAGAGGTTGCTGATAACATAGATAAGCAGAAGTTCTCCTGCCCGGTATGTCAAAAGATGGCGGAAGAAAGTTCTAATGTACAAGAGCAACCACCAATTACAGAACGGATAAAAGAAGCGGCAGTAGCGAACCCACTTAAAACAGAAGCGCCTAAAAGCGTACCGGTAGATGAGGAAGAGGAAAAGGAGAGACTGAAAAAAGCAGCCGTGAAACAACTAATAGGGATTCTAGACGAAGCACTACTACTCAAGATGATGAAAGGGGTTTAAACATGTTCTTTTGTGCTTATATGGTTTTGCTTTTCTTCGTTCAGACGAACTCGACCCGGCAGCCCATATGCAAATCGACATTCGCCGCGATCCTATACGAATCCCGAGGAGCGACCCCCGCTCCGCTCGTACTCGCCCAAGAGCCCCCGGAAAGCAAGATATTAACTTCCGCGGGGTCGTGCGCCCATAAATAATCGCACAAATACGTTGTCGAACTGCCGCCAACTGCGCTCGGCACGAACAGGTACTTCAGCAGGTCTTCGTAGTGAACGTTAGATATGTATCCGTCAGAAGTTATCGGCACGGCAACAGAAACTTCGTAATCGCCGAACGCTAACGCATCTGCAAAGATCCCGGTGCCGTCTCTTCGTATTATCCGGTATTCCGTATCTACGGCGTTATAGCCGTCAACGAAAGTCCAGTAATTACCCCAGAGGTTCTCTATCCCGCGA
>Ga0209986_10001219_pt1 | contig 24909 bp, 19 predicted proteins | sample BlataG_FD_183168 | JGI IMG/M metagenome (GOLD analysis project Ga0209986, IMG submission 183168) | Deep subsurface microbial communities from Black Sea to uncover new lineages of life (NeLLi) - Black_00105 metaG (SPAdes) (version 2) | ecosystem: Environmental > Aquatic > Marine > Oceanic >... | reverse complement strand
ACTTGAGTTAATTAAGATATCTACTCCCCGTCGAATAAGCTCTGCAACAGACAGATGTTGAACCGAAGCCATTTTTTTCAAATAATCAATTTGCTCTTTTTTCATTTGAATCTGAGTTCTAATCATTAATATTGTCTCCAATGATTACATTTATGATGTAATGATAACATATAATTGGAAAACGTACAATTTATTATTGTTTTCTCCTTAAAGAACCCTTCTTCTCTCGCTGGACTAGAAAAAAAGCCGTTAAGCATAAATAAAAAGTCATTGCGAGCTTCCGAGGGAAGCGCGGCAATCTCATAGAAAAATCATTCTTTTAATTTAAAGCCTATCTTCCCCACAGCCACACCCAGATTCCTCGGGTCAGGCGTGCCTAGAGTTTTCAAGGGATTCCAGATTCTTGAGACTTTAAAGAGCAAAATCACCTCATTATCGACCTCTTCTGGAATATAATATTCATAGGTTTCCCATACGCTTTTTGTCAAAATAATTTCATCTAATAATTTCTTTTGCTTAAAGAAATCTTTTATCAAGAAAATCTTCACTTTCACTGGATTTTCTTGTATATCAGGATGAGACGCAAGGAGTGAAATCTCAATTAACGGCTTTTCTATTTTAATTGTCATACCACCATAGCCTCTTGTCCATCTAAATTCTCTCCCTTCATTTGTTTTCTCTATTTTATCAAAACCAAAATCTTGCTTTAGGCCAAACTGCTCTGTGCGGTTCTTTAAAGAAAGTGAATGTGTAGAATTCCATAAATGAATTCCACTAAAAAGAACAATGAGAACCACACCTAATATTTTAAAATTCTTGCTGAAGACAACTTTTTCCTCTTCTTCTTTCTCACCCCTCCCCAGACAGAAAACCAAGGCCACCAAAAGCCAAAAGGTGTATTTGATCTCATAACTTCCGATATAGGAGTGGACTTGAATATTTACAAAAAATGAAATAACGCCAGCTATAGCCCCTATGAGAATAAACTTATTTTTATCATTGCTAGGAAATTTTAAATAGCTTCGCTTCATTTGCTTTATAATTTCCCAGAAAATCCATAGAACCAGAAAAAGCCCAATTACGCCCAATTCTGACCCGACTTGGAGAAAATAGTTCTCCGCCGATTGGGGGACCCCGATAGAAGCTTTATTTATATTAGAATAATTAGCTGATTCAATAATATAGCCACCCATCCCTACTCCAGTTAATGGATAGTCTTTAACCATATGTGATGCGAGTTTCCACAGACGAGCACGGTATATTGAATAAAAATTAGAGATACCTAGTTTAAACATGGAATTGAATCTTGAGTAAGTTATTGATCGATTCATATTTTCTTTGAAAATTGTAAAACTAAAGATTATTGCTACAATTAATAGAATTACAACTAAAGATGAAAAAGCTATGTTTTTTAGAGGAATAGCTTTTGACTTTATTAAATCAAAAACTACATTAATAGATAAAGTTAAAAAGATTAATAAAGAAATGAAAAGGCATATTAGTCCGCTTTTTGATCCGCTAAAAAAAATCAAATATAAAGATAAGATTAAAATTAAAAAAGGGAGAATTCGCGCTATCCTTTTAAAGTAAAAAAGAGCGCCCAAAACTAAAGGGAATATAATAGCTATATAAGCACCAAAAGAAAGCGCATCTTTAAAAGTTGCATTTATTAAAGCCTGATTAATACTTATAGGGTTGTTTCCCAATTCCATATTCTTAAAATTTTGAAACAAACCAAAACTTAAAGATAAAAATGTACTCAAACATAGAACAATCATCAATTTCTTTATAAATTCCTTTGATTCCATTACTGCAAGAAGGATAAAAAGAAAGGCAAAACCAGTTAAATAATTTAAAGAAAAAAAGATAGTGCTCATCATAGCACCACCTACGGTTACTCCATTAACATTCGTAATAAGTTCATATACATGATCGCTAAAAAAAGGGAAAAAATTCGCAAATCTAAAAAGAGTAATAATTCCTGAGACAAATATTAATATGGAAAATAAAATTAAAGGCTTAAAAATTTGATGGTTAAAAGAAAGCTTCGATTCAAAAAAAGTATAATGAGTTAACCATCCAAGAAAAAAGAATAAAAATAAAACTAAAGCCGTAGGTGCATGAGGAATTGGCTCAGTTATGCCAAAAAAATAGGGAAGGTTATTTATTAATGGAAAGGAAAAAATAAAAAATAGTGTTCCTGATTGAACCCTGATTACCGTCAGTATAAAAACTGCACATAGAATAGGAATCAGTATTAATTGGAAGGGTTTTATAATAGGAACATATTTAAAATAAAATAAGTAAAGAGCAAAAGCATAACTTCCTGAAAATAAAAAAAAACCCAATCTAATTTTTAGATTTTTTTTCATTTTTTTTGGCATTTCGATTGAATTCTCTTGCAAATCACTATAATTCTTTCCTTTTTTTGAAGAATTATTCTTTTATCTCCCTTGACGAAATAGAGCAATTTTGATTGTTTTTAAAAATATTCTGAAATCTAAAAATAAGGACATGTTTTTTATATAATATATATCATACCGAAGTTTTTCCACGGCATCTTCTTCTGAAGCTCCATACCTATAATTCACCTGTGCCCAGCCAGTTAAACCTGGTTTCACAACGAAACGTAATGCATAATGAGGTATCTTTTTTTCTAATTTTAATATGAAGAATTCTCTTTCTGGACGAGGTCCAACAAGACTCATTTCTCCTTTTAGTACATTAATCAATTGAGGCAATTCATCCAATCTTGTTTTTCTTAAAATCTTTCCAACACCTGTAATACGAGGATCATTCTCTTCAGCCCATTTTGGATCTCCTTCTTCAGCATTTGTTACCATTGTTCTGAATTTAAATAACTTAAATAGCCGATCATTTTCGCCAACTCTTTCTTGAATAAAAAAAATCGGACCTCTGGAATTAAGCTTCACAGCCAATGCAACGATTAGACCTAATGGAACTGTCATGATTAAAAGAACTAAAGAACTCAATAAATCTATGACTCTTTTTAATCTCTTAAAAACTTTACTCCTAATTTTTCTAAAGCCTTCAGAATATAAAAACCATCTTTCTTTGATATGGTCTATAGGAATTTTGCCCATAAAATATTCATAAAATGTTGGAATATCATATATACTAATTCCTTTCATCTTACAATTGACTAAGTCACTATTTAATTGCTTGTCTCGAGTTATTTCCACTGTGAGAATAATATCATTTACTCTGTAATCGCCAGCTATTTTCTTCAAGGCAAGCCTATTTCCAAGAATCTTCATTTTCAAGAATTCTTCTTTTTTATGGTTACCATTTATGAAACCAACAACTTTATATTCTGGATTTTTTTTCATAAATAAATATATATCTTCAGCTAGTTTCCCTGTTCCAACTATCAAGACATTTCTTTGGCGAGCAGTGAACCTAAAAAAGATAGAAAAAAATAGCCTCCATATAGAAACAAAAATTCCAATTAAGATTATGCTAATGACAAAAATCCCTCTTCCTAATTTATAAGGGAATAAATAAAAAAATAAAATCACGAACAAAGATGTTAATACTAACGAGCCTATCACCATTCCTAAGAATTGAAGCGTTTTGAAATTTAAGTCTATATTATAAAGATCGAATATATAGAAACAGATGACATATGCTGTTAATAGATACAAAACAACTATTAATCCGTTGTTTAGAATAAAAATGGTCAGTGAACTCTGTAAGCGGATAAGGAATGCTAAGTTTAATGATAGAAGAATTATAAAAATGTCCCCTATGAATAAATATAATTTTTGCCTTGAAATTTTTCTTAAAACCATTATATGTTCTAGATAAGTTTACATCTTATTAATTTTCATAAAAACAGAAGAAGTTTTTTCAACTAAAATTTCAAAAATTGAATGATTTTCGACATAGGTTTAAAGAAAAACGTCATTGGTTTTGGCTTCAATCCATTCATCTTCCATGCCTTATAGCAAGATATACTATTGTATATAGTATTTGAAAGTGTAGGCCTACAACTCCCTCCAGATCTCATTTTTATTAAAACTCTTGGAATATACACACATGAAATATCATGTTTATATAAGAACCTTAGCATAAGTTCGTAATCAGCCGCTAGTGATAAATTTAGATGAAAACCACCATATCTATCATAAATATCTTTCTTTACAAAAAAGGTGGGATGAGGAGGCATCCATCCTTTTTTAAATCTTTCCTTTGAGAATTCTCTTGATTTCCAATATCTTATTATCCTATTAACATTTTCTCGATGGACTAAAACCATATCTCCATAACATGAATGTACATTACCATCTGAAATAGCTCTTGCGACATCCTTAATTACAGAGCTGTCAGCATACATGTCATCGCTATTAATTATGCCTACAATCTCACCCGTTCCCGCTCTTATGCCTTTATTCATTGCATCATAAATACCGTTATCCTCTTCGCTAATCCAGAACTTAATTTTTTCATCATATTTCTTGATAATATCTACAGTTCCGTCTGTAGAACCACCATCAATAACAATATATTCAATGTTTTTATAAGATTGATTCAATACACTCAATATGCAATCTTCAATTGTCTTTGCACTGTTGAAAGACACGGTGATTATTGTAATTTTCATTAATGATAGACTTTCATCTTTTTTTTAACAGTTAGTAAAACAAATATGCTTATCCAGTTTTAACTTCTGTATGATGCAATCTTGATAACCCCCTTTCTTATTTTACTAAATTTTTCTATGAATATTCTGTGCATAAAACTTTTTTCAATTTTCCTTAGATCAATACTCGTCATGTATACTCGTTCTTGTCGCTTTTTCATATTCTTTTTTAACATCTTGATTGCCTCATATTTTGCTCTAAACCATTCTCTTGCGAGCCCAATTCTGAAATACAACATTAACGAGGCCAACTCATATCCAATGTGAGGAATTAAATACTTCCAAAAAAGATAACTTTGCATATTCAATATAAAGAGATACTCGCTGTTTCGTCTCACATAAAAGGCATGAAATGGACTGTATAATTTACCAGTACCAGAACCAAAGTGTCGACAAATCACAGTTGGTAAATAGATGCAACGAAATCCAGCTAATCGAGCGCGAAAACTCAAATCTGTATCTTCAGCATAAGCAAAGAAATCCTCATCAAATAACCCAATTTTAGTAAGAACTTCTGTTCGATAAATTGCTGCTGTGGCGACAGCCCCGAAGGTTTCGCGTTTTTTCATCACGATTGGATCCTCAGCCTTTTTTCCGTGGTAAAAATAAACTGCTCCAGGAGAACTTATTTCAAAACCAGCTGAATCGATAACAGAAGATTTATCCATGCACAAAATCTTTGTTGCCATAAAATCAAAGTCTTTATTTCTTTGAAAACCTATTATCACTTGTTCTATCCAATCGTCATTGAGTATTACATCATTGTTTATTAATGCTATATATTCTCCTTGAGCATTCAAGATGCCCAGGTTACAAGCTTTGGCAAAACCGTAATTTTTATCTAACAAAATTGTTTTTAACTCAGGATAAGATTTCAGAACTTCAATTGAGCTATCAGAAGAACCATTATCTACGACGATAATCTCATATTGATTGCATGTTTGGGAGTAAATAGAATCTATACAATCAGCCAAGAATTTTGCACCATTCCAATTTGGAATTATTATACTTATCAATCCTTTGATCATTTAAACCAATAAGTTCTAATACATGTATCTAGCAAATTCTACTTTTTTTTCTAATTAAACAATCACAAAAACCAGGTATTCTGAAAAAAGAAAAATTTCCATAACAGATGGAAAGTTTTAATGATCTTGCTAAACCATATAGCAGTGATAACATATATTCAAAAGTAGAGCTGTGCTCTTTATAATAATTTATTATTGATAAAACTTGAGTTCTATGCCTCGCTAAAGCAGTATGTAAATCACTTTTTTCCATACTAGCTAAATGATGGGTAATCTCTAAATTAGTGGTGAAAAAAAGCTTTTTTTGTTTATATATCTCAGCCATAAGCCAGTGGTCTAAATAATCTAAAGGATATTTTTCGAGATATCCTCCAATAGAAATCAAGAAGTCAATATTTACCATCATTCCAGAATTAATGGCGCTAATTTTTTCTGTACAATATGGACCGGATGTTAATGGGTTTTTAAGAGGTTTAATTCTTGCAAACGAATGCTTACAAGGCGAAATATATTTACCTGCACATTTTACAATCGGCATGAATAGAACGATGTCTTTATTTTCTTTATTAGAAGTTATAATTTTCATGGTATCCATTATGAAAGAAGGCGACAAATCTGTGTCTTGATCAAGCACAAGAAGCCAAGCAAAACCTTTATTAAACGCATAGTTGAGAGCGTAATTATAAGCCTTCGCAATCCCAGGGTTAGATTTATCAGAAATATACTCTAGATTGAAAATTTCTTTCAAACCGTTCAAGTCTTTTTCAGTCCATGACGGATTTTCTGTATTGTCATATATTACAAGCGGTATCTTGGGATAAGACTTTTTAATTTGATCCTTCAAAGAGTTTATTGATTCTGAATTACAAGGATGGACATTACAAATAACAACTACTGCACAAAGTATAACTTTATTTTCCTCTTTTTTATTCAATATCCATTCACTTATTGTGTTCCTGATTTGGAAGTTTCCGAATTTATCAACTCTCAACGACAGGGTGCGAGTTATGTTTTAAACTCAACCACTGAGTTGCTCTGGATAGGCAGAATTTATTGAAAAAAAACAGAATAGCTAGGTCAACATAGAAGGTTGTTATAAAAAACCAATTAACGTATATAGACATCAATATCCCGAAGACAATGTAACTGTATAATAACACATTGAAGGGAGTAGGTGAACTTCTCATGCGCCGGTAAACCATGGTCACTCCCATCCCTAGCAGCAAGGAACCTACTAACACGCCGATTACCCCAAAGTCAACATATAATGGTGTCATATATGTAGCTGTAGTGTGCCAGCTAACGAACTCTGCCGAATATGTAGGTGGTCGAGATAATTTGTAGTCTGCTATTAGATTGACCAATGGAGCGATAAGTGGCCAAAAAGGGGTCAAAAGCATCTGAGCCCCCATTTGATATGGCTTATGTCTGGGTACATACTCCATAGCTGCATTTGCTGAGTAAATGTTCCAGCTGAAACCTAGATAAATGGGCAGGGTCCATGCCATGGACTTAGGAATATTTGCACGGGACGACTCATACAAATAGTCATAACCCTGATAAGTGATCTGCTGGCGTACAAGCAATGGGACGATCAGCAAAAGGGAAATTAGTAGTAAGCTTACTACAATATATACAAGTCCGAGCCTTCGCCGCAAATAGTGAAATGCAACAACGACAACCACAATGGGTGGCACAAGAGAAAGGCGAGCTCCCCAAACAGAGAGAAGAGCAAGGTTTGTCACCACAAAAGCTCCCAAAGCGATGTAGTTACGAAGCTTAAGCGTGCCTACTTTAGAAAACATGTAAACCGCAGCCACCATTATTATCTGGGCTGGAAACATGCTCATCCAATGAATCCAGCCGCTTACTGCCTGATTGAGTTCAACTCTCAAGTGATCCGGATCTGATGAGAATATTGGGAGATTGTTAAATCTTGAATACTCATAGTACATCGCTATCAGTGCGGTGACTGTCATGAAAAGCAATGCAATAAGGAACTTTGGCAGATGCCAACGCGACTTCAAACGTTTGCGGATTGTTGTAATTGGCAGTGTTTTTCCTAAGGTTAACCAAGAACCAATAAGAAATGCAAAAAGTGCAAAGAGAGCTAACAAATAAAACTCGACTCGGATAGGGTGCTTGGCCTCATATTGTGTCAGTTGTAATTGGGTTAGAGACAGCGCTAAAAGCCATACAATGGGGAAGATTACATAGGGTGCAAATATGTCTAATTTGTCTTTTGTCCAAGTAAGGATCAACAATATAATAAACAAGACATATCCCAACAATACAGGCAGCCACAGGCCGGCAAGAAAAAGAAGCCCGAGAGCGATTCCGGCTCCAGACATAAGAAAGAGGAGCAGCTTTGATCCTTTGGAACTATCTTCGGCTTTCTGTATGACCTTCAATCCAAAATCTTCCTTCTAGATTTTTTAGTATATATTATTTGACAGAATAGCGAAAAAAAACATTTGAGAGATTTTAAGAGTTTAGAAATCTTTGCCTCTTAACAAGGTTCTTAGTGCCTTGATATAAGGACCGCAGCTCCCTCCAGTTTTTTCTTTGATAGCTTTGAAAATAATTGTCTTTAACAATTTTAAAATGAAGAAAAATTTCTGGATATTACTAGCATACTTTTTTACTGTCCGGACCACATTTTGTATATTTAACAAGACTTCAGAGTGATAGAAAATTTCTCTGTCTCTTTGCTTTGTTGCCCCTCTCTTATGATAGACAATGGATTGAGGAACAAATTTGGCCCTCCAACCTTTTGAATAAGCTCGCCAGGACAATTCTGCATCTTCATACTGCATTATATAATCCTCTTCAAAGATACCAATCTCATTTAACATCTTAAGTCGATAAAGAGCACAAGCAGCACAAGCTCCTATAATCTTAGTTTTATTATCATATTGACCACGGTCAATCTTACCATGGCCTCTATCTACTAAGACACCAAATCTAAAAGTATGACCCGTAGAATCTATAATATTTCTACTATAATAATCTAAGATCTTTGGCGAATAGATGCCAATGGAGAACTCTTTTTCTGCTTCATCAACCAATTCACTCAAAAAGTTTGGCTCCATTGATGTATCATTATTCAATGTAAGAACATAGTCAAAATCATTTTCCATGGCATACTGAAAACCTATATTGCTTCCTTTAACAAAACCCTCATTTTCCTTATTAAAAATAAAATAACACTCAGGAAACTCTCCTTTCAATCTTCGGGCCGAGCCATCCGTTGAACCGTTATCGACAACAATAGCTTTATAATCCGAATAGTCGTTTTTCCTTAATGACAAAAGACATTCTTTTGTATCAGGGTAGTTGTTCCAATTGATAATAACTACAGCAATCCTCGGCAATTTAGCCATTTAACTTCATCTTGCAATAACAAACATTTTCATAAGAAAGTTGAATTCAAAGTCTTTTATCCTACATTCCGCAGATTGCTAAGGGCAATAATTCGAATTTTCATCTTACATAAATCTATCATAATAAGCAAGATAGCTTACTGATACTTAATGCCTCTTTTTGCAATTAAGTCCGTCAAAATCTTAATTTCCTGCAAATGGATGGACTTTAAACGCCTTATAGCACCTCTATTTTTTTTGTAGCGCTCTGCAGCTTTCCTCATTCTGGGGACATCGGCTTGACGAACAAACTTACAGCGTCGCTTTCCTTTCTCAGAAAACATAAAGAAGGTATGAGGATGGCCTGGTCCTTTTTTGCAATGACAATAAGGAGAACCACAGCGCTTATTCACCTTGTAGACAGTCCCTATGGCCAGCTCATCTTTTCGGAGAAGGAGGCGTATGAGAGAGCGGTGTTCGGCTCTGAGGCTTTTCAACTGTTTGAGTAATTTTTCCTCTTGATTTTTCATGTCAGGTATGATAATAACATATTTATGTATACCAGACAACCCCCAAGTTTCAAACATTCCTCCTCGGGATCGGCGACTCTCAAAGTTCATCTTCTGGGCGCTTGTCCTATTATCCGTCATTTCCTTGAAAGGATGGACCTGGAGCGCATCATACAATCTTGTTTGCCTCGTTGTAGTCTGACTCTCAGTCACGGGAAAACCCTTTCTGTGTTAGTGCAAAACTTAATTATCTCCCCAGCGCCGCTTTACCGCATAGCGGAGTGGGCCAACCCATTTGAAGCATCCACTCTGGGCTTGAGTGAGTCGGACAAAGAGGTTTTAAATGATGACCGTGTGGCCAGAAGCCTGGATGCTCTAGCCTCAGAACATGGCCGCAGTCTTTTCTTCCGTCTTGCCTTACGCATGATTAAACAATTTGAGCTGGAGACTGAACGGATTCATTTCGATACTACCACAGTAACATTACATGGACAGTACAAAACATCGTTTAAGGAACCGAAGATCACGCATGGGATAAATAAGGACCACCGGCCAGATCTTCGCCAGTTGGTTTTTGGCCTGAATATAACCTCCGATGGGGCCGTACCCCTAAGTCACCAAATCTACAGCGGGAACCGAACCGACGATACCGTTCACCGCAGCAATATAGATAATCTGCGCCAGCTTCTAGGACAAGAGGATTTCATCTATGTGGCAGACAGTAAGCTCTGTACTGTTGCAAATTTGCACCATATTGCCCGCTATGGAGGTAAATTCGTAACCGTTCTTCCTCGAACAAGGCGAGAGGATAAAACCTTTAGAGAAAAACTACGCCAAACAAGAGTCAGATGGCACCACATCCTTACGATTCCAAACAAACGTTGTAAGGATGATCCGCCCGATGTGTTCTATACCTCCTCTGAGGGGCTTTCCCAGACAAAAGAGGGATACCGTATCGTTTGGATTAAAAGCTCCCAGAAAGCCCTTCTAGACAAAGAGATAAGACTCCAATCCATAGAGAAGGCTGAGATTGATCTTGTGCAGTTGGCAGGAAAACTCAATAAACGTAAACTCAAGAACAGGAGAGCAATCAACAAAGCCTACAAGGCAATCCTCCAAAGATATAACTGGCAGTCTTTTATCGATGTAAAAATCCGCCAAAAGACGCAGGTAGTTATCCGTCATTTGAAGCGCGGACGGCCGTCTGAAAAAGATCCCATACATAAAATATCCTATCCGGTATTTACGCTGGAGTTTATGCGGAATAAGGAAGGCATCCGTCGAGAGAGTCGAACAGATGGGGTCTTTCCCCTTCTTACCAATTTAACCCCTGCTGGGAAAAAAGAAGTCTTGTTGATCTACAAGTATCAGCCCTATCTGGAAAAAAGATTCTCGCAGCTTAAGACAGATCACGAAATAGCCCCAGTCTATTTAAAGAAACCAAAAAGGGTAGCCGGATTGATTCATGCCTACTTCATTGCCATAGCCGCTTCATCTCTTATAGAAAGGCAAGTACGTAAATCCATGGTCGAGGAGAAAATATCAGAACTCCCTCTTCTTCCGGAAGGGCGAGTGACAAAGACGCCTACAGCTATGCGTATTCTGGAAGCTTTCAGTGACTTGTGCTGGTATGAATTTGAAGGAACAAAGGAGCAGGCCGTTTTCCCGATAAAGTTATCTGCATTACAGAAAAAGCTTCTGCGCCTTTTGGGACTGCCTGAAAAGTTTTATAATTGATGGTATCATTGTAACCATCTAAGGATGGATTAATTCGAAAAATGCACACTCTCAAAGTGCGGAACGTGGGTTTTATCTCGTTTCTTTTATACTTTTGTTATCCTTAATACATAATAACATAGATGAAAGGCTTGGGATATATTTTGTATATGGCCCCAGTGCCGTGGATAAATATCTTACTTCTCGACCGAACACCTTCATTCCGCCGATTCCTTGCACTTTATAACCAAGGTTTCGAAAATCCTTTCCAGACCACAAGGAAATATGTTGTTGATGAGGATTCTGGTCAAATTCAGATTGCTCGTATAACATGTTAGGCGTAGAAATGATTATGTATTTTGCTATTCTATCTAACTCACGAATCAAGTTTGCCCCAGATTTTTTGGGCAAATGTTCCAATACCTCGATACAGGTTGCCACATCAAATTCTTTCGTTTTGAAGGGTAAGGGAAATTCTTTCAGATTCCAATGCAAGTATTCGTCATAGAAATTAAAGCGTTTACAAAACTCCAAATATGGTTCATAAATATCAAGGCCCAGGAGTCGTGTTGGCTTTCTATATATTCTACATAGGGCACCTATAATTCCCTTGCTACATCCCAAATCGATAAGAGACTTCATTCCAATAGGGATTGCATTTAATATGATTGGAAGAACAGGATGTGTCCATGTAATATCAAACATACTTTGCTCTTTTAACTTTCGATACCATTCGGAGCAATTTTTTTATAAGCTCTTTATCTACATAATCAAAAACATAATACCAGACAAGGGCTGTAAATCCTACTAAAAGTATAATAGACAATAACGCAGTAGTGGCCAATCCAAATCTATGTGACAGGAGAAGCAAAAAACCTGTCAAAAGAAGAAAACTACTTCCTGCCAATAGACTGCGAATTGTACCATTCTCTGATAAAGTTTTCAATGGAACTCCAGCTTTCTTTATACAAAGAACGAAGAAGATTGGAATAGTCCAACCCATACGGAGGCACCAAGCCAGAGCTGCACCATTAATTCCTAGCATATTTATAAGAAAGAAAGCAACACTCACATACAAGGGTAACTCAATTAAATGGTATTTTGCTACAACATCTGGCCGCCCGACTCCTTGAATCAGGGTAAATGGTATATATCCAATTGAATTAAACAAAATAGCAACACTAAGGAGCCTAAAAACAATCGTACTTTGTTCTGCAAAATCACTTCCTAACCAGATCCTCAGTATCTCTTCAGCAAATAATAGAAAAAAAATTGTTGCCGGTACCATTATCGTTATTAGGTATTTTATTGATCTTGCTACACTCACATTAAGTTTATCCCTCATTCCACCTGAATATAGGCTACTAAAAGCTGGAAACAGGACACTTACTAGTGAACTCGGTATGATAAGAAGCTTGGTTACTACTTCATAAGGAGCGGTGTAATATGACAAAGCGCTTATAACAAGAGTAGATGCAATCAGAAACCTATCTAAATAAATGAAAATTGGCACGATTAAGTTTGATATGGTAATCCATCCGCCAAAACTAACAAGAGTATGTAGCTCTCTAGTATTTGGAGGGCAGATTGCCTTTAAGAATGGAAAAATACGCCCGCACAGCCAATAGTGTATTATTGTTGCCAGACATCGAGAAGCGACCAGAAGGAAAATTATACCAGGAAGACGCCAGCCTAAAAACACTCCCAATAAAGGTAAAAGAAAGTTTGCCATGCTGAAAGGCACCTTTATTGCATTTACAAGGTCAAACCGTTGACTAGCTTCAAGTACACCACGGAAGCTCCCCGTGATAAACACAAATGGCAAAGAAACAGCGATAAGATAAAAACTTGAACGTGCCTCATGTAGCAAAGCAGGAGGGATGTTTAGAATACGATCTATCAAGAGTGGCGTTATGCTAGCCAAGACAAATCCTCCCAAAACTCCTAAAGCGGCTTGGACAATCACTGAAGTCCAAACAACAGAAGACACTTTTTTTTGATTACTTTTAACTAACGCCTCTGCTACAAATTTAGTTGCTGCACGACTTAAGCCCAGGTCGAAGATGTTGAAATATCCAAGCACAGCCCAGGCTAAGGCAAGAATGCCGAAGCGCTCCAAACCAAGTCCATGGATGATAAAAGGCATACTAATAGCAGCTACAATCAGAGGAAGTCCCTGCCCGATCAGGCTGAAGATAGTATTTTTAGCTAGCAGACTGGCCCGGACATCCAAGGTCATACCTAATTGTTTCTCAACAGAATGGAATGAACTTTTATTATCAGTCATTCTTTTAAGATTTCCTTTACAAATAAGCTGAGCTATTATTCAATTTTATAATAGATAAAGCTACTGTAATAAGGCTCTGTTCTGTTTTTTGACTTCCATTTCAATATATAATAAAAACCGCAAAAATATCCTATTAAAGGTCTTCGATATGTAATCATATATTTGAGCCAGATGCCTGCATTTTGATCTCCTTCTATTATTACATTGGGATAAGCATTAGCTATTTCTTCATATGTTGGATACTCAATATTTAAGTGCTGTTCAGTGAAAGGCTCTTCCTTCCTAAATCTCTTCAAATGTTCTCTTTGAAACAGAGAATCATATACATTGGCTTGAAACTGCCCGTTTTCTCTAACTAACGGACAATGAATTAAAAAGCCTTTTTTAGATACCCGATGTATTTCTTTAAAGAAATTATCTCTGTCCTGGGCAGAAAGATGTTCTATTAAGTCAATGGAGAGACTGAAGTCGAATGAATGACTTTTAAATGGTAAAAATGCTGCATCAGCAACAACCTTCCCTCCAAGAAAATATCTATTTTTGTTTCTTGTAAGTTTTTTCCAGTCATAATCAGAAACAATTAATTTAAACTTTCCTCTTTTCCTTCTTACAGAATTTAGAATCTCTAAAATACCACCCTCACCTGATCCTATATCCAAGACCAAAATTTCATCATTTTGGCTTTTTTCTAATATATGTGCCAAGGCCCAAGAGTTTCTCAACCAGTAATCAATATATTTTGGCCAAAAAATTGCCTCTTTGAGTTTATAATTTGCCCCTGTCCAGGAATAAAGGTATCTCCTGAAAAATGATATTAGCCTCCAAAAGGCTGAATCGATAAGACTAACAATACCTCTTGATTTCAAAAGTTCCCAAAATGTTTCTATAAGCTTTTTCATTTCTTTTTCATAAGCAGAGTGAGCTCAAGGAGATTCCGCCCTCTCTTTATAGATATAAAAAACATCTCAGAGCACAGATTCATAATTTTAAGACAAATTATCTGTTCATTCCTGAATCTGCACAACTTTTCCATTTGATGAGGAAGGATCTCTTTGCACCCCTTCTAGATTATGCGAGGATATGTTTTAAGATATATTGAACTGATAATCTTTTCTTTATGGATTTCTACTTCTTATTGTCTACTCCGCAATGAAGTGAAGAAACAATTCTTCCTTCAGGCGATCGACATGTTTCCTGTCAATGCCTTGAATAGATTGTACTTCTGCACCTGATTATGGATTTTGCATAAGTCTACAAGTTTGGTTGTCTCCCCTAAGTTCTACTATGCTACATACAGTCTGAACATTGTCAATGGGTGTTAAGTTTTCCAAGCAGTAATAGTACATGCTGACCGGCTCTTCCCCCTCCGCAGCGACAGGTATGGCATCCTGCGCTAAGCTCAATTATAACTAAATCTAAAAATCAATTCCTTAAGAACTGAATTCTATTTAAATATCTCTCTTGTTGTTACTTCACATTAATTATTTATTATCTTCTCCAAGATTGAGTGGACGAGGTGAAACAATGAGAAATGAACGACGACAGCGGGGTTTGTCCCCTGCTGTTCCAAAGGCAAGAGTGGTAGGATATGGGTTTGCCAAGCGATGAAACCATGTTCCTATGTTCGGTCTGAATACTGCTGCATCAGTAATACTTCCCGCGTTACAATCTGAAGCAACAGGTACATCCCCATCAGTTCCCCATTGAATAGGAGTCAAACTTCCCCCAGTTTCTTGATTTTTAGTAAACCAATAACCATTAGATGGACGAAAGACGGTTAAAGTATGATATGCGGAAGACGAGAAGTTAGCAGGCATAGGAATATCACCCTCTGTCCCCCATGGAACAACATAGGCACTGGCTGGATTTGATGATTTGCGAATAAACCAAGTGTTATTGGAAGGTCTCCACACTGCACAATCCGCCTTACTATCATTATCATAATCTCCAGGCACTGGAATGTCTCCCTCATCTCCCCATTGGATAACTAATGTGCCACCTGCCGTGTATTTAATAAACCAATATCCAGTAGACGGGCGATAAATAGCTATATCTAGCTTTCCATCGCCGTCATAGTCAGCAGGCACGGGAATATCACTTGCCTGTCCCCATTGAGTAGCAAAAGTTGGAGACCAGCAGAACCAAGTGCTTGAGTCAGGGCGGTATACACACTCATCTGCATCGCCATCACCATCCCAGTCTCCGGGTACTGGAATATCTCCCCTCTGTCCGAAGGATCTATAACCCGTCGACCCATCTGGGTGATAATAATACCACACTCCGTCGCTGGGTCTGAACGCAACGATGTCGGGTTCAGTCTGTCCTGATGTATACATATCAAGGTCCGTTGTTGAGCCGTAAATGGGAACAAACGGGGTAAATAAGATCATATCCCCATTGCTTAATGATGCTGTATTATAGGAATATTCCTCTCCTTGAGTTCCCATGTAATGCTCTACACCTACTGTTGCAGATGCTCCATAGTCATAAGCTGAACCACCTGAACCAACATCTTGATATTGAAATAGTATCTCACTCGGAAGATTCGTATGAGTTGAGTTACAGAAAGCAACATTAAAATCATAACTAGTTGAAGGATCGCCATAACGAGGCACATCCCTCCACTCTACATAGGTATAACCAGATCCAAGCGTATACCATATTGATCCCTGAGAGCTTAGATTTAAATCATCCCAATAAACCGCAATAATTGAATCGGGGTTTGTTGTATTAGGAATGGGATCATTGCTGATATCATTCCCATCACCAGTAGCACTTCCAAAGCCTAGTCTAATATAACCGTTGGTTGAAATTCTCAGATGAGTGACTTTCTTTCCGTAGAAATAAAATTGATTGCCTGTAGGTAGTGCAAGATCATAATAGCCATCATCCCAACTACCTCCTGTCAGAGCTGTTATCTGCGTACTGCCTGAGTGATAAACAAACGACCAAGTCCTTGTTGGATTGTCATCCACGATGTACTCGTAAGATAAAAGGCAACCTGAGAATAAAATTAAAATAAAAGTTGCCCAAATGAATCTTTTCATAATAGCCCTCCTTCCTTTATTAAATTCATTGTTGTATATAAAATATAAAAAAAGATGATTTTCTGTCAAGTCTTTTTTTTAAATCTTTTTATCTTATTAAAGGGATATCTCCTTGAGTTCCCCATTGTACTAGCCCAGTTCCTCCTCCAGAATATTGGATAAACCAATAGCCATTGGAAGGTCTCCACACCGCAAAATCTGTCTTATCATCTCCATCATAATCGCCAGGAACCGGAATATCGCCTGCAGTCCCCCATTGTATAAAACCAGTGCCTCCGGCAGAATATTGAATAAACCAATAGCCGTTTAAGGGCCGCCAGACAGCAATGTCTGTTTTTCCATCTCCATCATAATCACTTGGCACTGGAATATCTCCAATCATTCCCCATTGATAATTGCCTAAGTCTTTCACAAACCAATATCCATTGGCGGGCCTCCACACTGCTATATCTTCAATGTTATTTCCATCATAATCGCCAGGAACCGGAATATCTCCAGCCTGACCCCACTGATAATTTCCTACAGAATGAATAAACCAATAACCATTGGAGGGTCTCCATACTGCATAGTCTATGGAACTATTACCATCATAATCACCAGGAACCGGGATGTCGCCTGCAGTGCCCCATTGATAATTGCCTAAGTCTTTCACAAACCAATATCCATTGGCGGGCCTCCACACTGCTAAGTCTGTTGTTGTATTGCCATCGTAATCACCGTTGACTGGAATATCGCCTGCAGTGCCCCAGTTCTGAACGGATCCCTCTTTGATGAACCAATAGCCATTGGAATGCCTCCATACAGAAATATCTGATGTACCGTCTCCGTTAAAATCATGACTGTCAAATACATGTATATGATTTTTAGTTCTAGCGCGTATTGCAATATCATATCCGGAAGCTCCAAGTTCACTCCAACTACCCGATGAACCGTCATGACTAATATAAGTTTTATTGGTTTCAATCGGAGAGAACTCATCAAGTGGTACTGGCCAGTTATATCCAGTGCAAGTGAATTCTATGACGACGATAAATTCATCTCCTTTTTTAACCCATACAGGAGTGGTCAATTCTTCAGAATAATAACCCGATAGTGGACAACTTACCGCATGAGGCCCATACAATAAATTGGAGAGATCAGCACCATCAAAGTCATCATAGATATATATATTAGCAGTCATATTATCATCAACAGCCCAGAAGTCTACAGCATGAATGCAGTCATCATGAGTGGGAGTATACCGAACAAGACCCCAAGCTTGAGGGTCACTATAACCGATGCTTGTATACCATCCTCCTTCATCATAATGATACAGAGTGTCTGACATTTCTAAGTAATCATACTGTTTGTATGAGTGATAGTAACTTGACCTTTCACCAATTCTTGCGGAACCATAAGCGATGTAGAAATAGCCATTATCTCCCCAGGAACTTCCCCAACTGTTCTTGCAAATCCAGGCTCCAGTGCCTCCACCATGGACCATACTGTCGTCCCAGCCGACTATCATGACAGCGTGATTAATGGATTCAAGGCCAGCATAATAAAAACAATAGCTGCCATCATAAGTACTGAATCCAGAGAAGCTGGCATATATTGTAGTGTAACAGGGTCCGTAAGTATAAACATAGGATTTAATGGTAGCGTCATCATCGGGCAAGATTCTCCAGCCAGTGACTTGCTTTATCTTGGCACAAGTGATTTTGCAGCTGCCAGTATCATAGGCATGGTATGGATCACAGCTCTCCAATACTACACCTTCTAGTGTAAAATGATTACAGGCATTCCACTCATTTCCTCCGCCACATCCCTGGCCCCAGTAGTTACATTCTTTTAAATTTTCTTCTGAAAAGTCATACGCTGTATATGGAGTATTAACCGGTGCGTTTAATAGAACAACTGGATCCTGACCATTAACTAAAACTGTTGATTCAAGGTCTCCAATTGAAGCAAAAGCCCAACAAGATCCACAAGTGCTCTCTTGATCCTTCACAGGAGTTACTCCATTACTTGTTCGCCAATCCCACGCTGTTGGAACTGCAGTCACCTCTGCTGGCCGTGCTGTTAAATGACTGATATCCATGGGTTGCGGCAACAATCCAAAATGCTCGGTGGGTGGATTGAAAAATTCAGGATTCATAGGGGCTATTTCAAACTTTTTGCTCTGTGCTGTTAAGAATAAAACTCTGCTGACAAAAAACACAACAGCCAGAACCAGAAAGATAATAAATTTCCTTTTTCCTAAAATGCTCATTCCCTTTGCCTCCTTTGTTTTTCTTTATTTGAAATTCACTTTTTGATGGTAAAGCTCAGTGAGCCTCCTGAAGCTGCAGAGAAAATTAATGGGTTATAAGTTTCTCAGAAGGACTCCGTTGAATTCAACCTTATGTGAATAAATTATGACTTTCCCTTCCTTGGCATTTATGGACTTCCCCCAGTATCGTGGACATACCGAAAAGTTTGACATAATATCAAACTTGGAGGTTTACTATGGAAGAACCGAGAGGTCGTAGGAGATACGATCGGGAATTTAAGGAAGACGCTGTCAGACTCATTCTGGATGGCGGCCGAACAGTCAGAGATGTTGCCCGGGATTTAGGGATCCATGAGAATATGCTGTGCAGATGGAAACAGGAATATCTGCAAGACAAAGAGCATTCATTTCCCGGCAAAGGTCATATGAAACCGCATGAAGAAGAGCTATTTAAGTTGAAGCGTAAGATTGTGGATCTGGAAGAGGATCGTGCAATCTTAAAAAAAGCGTTGGCCATCTTCTCGAAACGCCCCAAATGAAGTACTGTTTTATGGATCAGTACGGCTCTGGGTTTGAGGTGAGGAGGATGTGCCGGGTTTTGGGAGTCAGCCGGAGCGGATATTATTGGTATCTCAGACGCGGTTTGAGTCAGAGAAACCAAGAGAACAAACGTTTTGTGACAAAGATTAAAGAAATCTGGAAATGGAGTCGCGGGACTTACGGCTCTCCCCGGATCACAGCCGAACTCAATGCCCAGAACTTCGGTTGTGGGGAAAACCGTATAGCCCGACTTATGAGAGAAAATGGGATAAAAGCCCGTACCAGAAAGAAATTCAAGATCACAACCAAGTCGGATCATAACCTGCCGATTGCAGAAGACCTTGTGAGAAGAGATTTTTCAGCCTCTAAAATTAATGAAATTTGGCTTTCCGACATCACCTACATCTGGACCTGGGAAGGCTGGTTGTATCTGGCTGTAGTCATGGATGTCTATAACCGCCAGATCGTCGGATGGGCGCTCTATGACCGCCTCAACAAAGGCCTTGTGGTCAATGCGCTGACGAAAGCCATACAGGAGCGCAATCCTCAGCCAGGACTCATTTTCCACTCTGATCGCGGGAGTCAGTATGCCAGTCACAAAGTGAATAAGATATTAAAAGCGTGGCATATTAATCAGAGCATGAGTCATAAAGGGGACTGTTTTGATAATGCTATGATGGAGTCGTTCTTCAGCTCGTTAAAGAAAGAGCTCGTATACCTAATGACTTTCCACAGCAAAGATCAAGCCCGTCGGGCCATCTTTGAATATATTGAAATCTTTTACAATCGACAGAGAAGACATTCCGCCTTGAATCAAAAAAGTCCTTTGGAGTATTATCAAGATGCATCTCAAGCTTTTTAGGGTGTCCATTTTTTCGGGGGAATTCCATTATAGTTTATTCTTTTTGAAATACCAAGAAAACCTATCATAATCCTCAGTATTTTGTCAATAAAAAAAAGCATTGAATATTTTTAATCAAGAATTAAAATTTTATCTTTACCCCTATTTTAATAAAAAGACCCGAAAAATCAACCGTGGATTCCCTTATGTTTCTATAACTAGGTAATTCTGGCTTTTCTCTTAAGATTATTACTACAGGAAACCAATCAAGTCCTAAAAAAGTATAGTCTATTTCCTAATAGTAAAGAGTCCCTCTATAAAATTCAGCCCACCTGATATTTTAATTTCAACTCTGAATTTTTTCTTTAAATTCTTCCTATCTGGAGACTCAATTGTTCGACTATAGCCACTAAGTGAAAGACCAAAGTTAGACTGAAAACCATCACAATTTTGTTGAGCGTCATTCTTGCCTTTATTCCTTAATTATCTTTATTTCTTATCACATATCTTTTTGCCCATAATATCCATATATTCCAAGTCATAGGAATATCATGAGGCAAGCCAAATTTGATTACTCTTTTACCTTTAATAAGCCAAATGCCTTCTGGAGGTTTCCAGACAGCAATATCGGTCTTTCCATCTCCATCATAGTCACCTGGAACTGGAATATCCCCTTTTGCCCCAAGATGGTAGGGATCCTGTCCTTTAATATACCAATTCCCATCTAAAGGACGCCAGACAGCTATGTCAGCCTTGCCATCTCCGCTAAAATCGCTCGGGACAGGAATATCTTTCTCTGAACCCCATTGAATGACTTCTATCTCTCCAGATGAGTATTTAATAAACCAATTTCCATCAGAAGGGCGCCATATGGCTATATCAGTCTTTCCATCTCCATCATAATCCAAAGGAACAGGGATATCCTGCGCTTCTCCCCAAAAAACTATATCCTTCTTTATTGAAAACAACCAGGCTCCTTTGTTGGGTTGCCAGACAGCAATATCGGTCTTTCCATCTCCATTATAGTCACCCGGAACTGGAATATCCCCTTTTGCCCCAAGATTTGTCAATAGATGGCCGAAAATATGCCAAAATCCTCTATCATAAAACGCAATATCAGTTCGTACATCTCCATTATAATCACCAAGGATAGGCAGTGGCATTTCAAAGGAAACTTTCCATTTATGACTTGGATGATCTTTAATATATAAAATGTGTTCTTTTATTGAATAAACCGAAATATCACTTTTACCATCACCGTTATAATCAATGATGGATTTTTGAATTTTCTTCCTATTCTGAATTGCCTCGACTGATTCATTGTACTTTTTTTGAAAGCTTGCCATATTAAAAGATAAGTAAAATATAATGAATGATATTATAACGAATGAACTGGACATAATATTTTTTTGATTTTTTTAGGTAATTTTAATTTTTTATATGCTACCGCCATTAGATTAGAACAGTATTGCTCAAATGAATAGTCTTTTTTATTAATTTATATAATCAAGGTTGACCGGATTATCAATTTAAAATGGTTGCTTTCTATGTTCTTTTAAATACGCAAGGAAAAATGAGAGCATGGTGAAAATCATCAGAGCCATGATTCCAGCAATCAAGACGTTCAGTTTCTTTTTTGGGGAAACAGGATAGATTGAAGATGTTGGTTCTTTTATTATTTTTGTGTAATCTATCCTACCTTTTTTTTCTTTAAGGTTTGAAATTGAATTATCTATATTATTGATTGCCGCATGCTCTATTTGTAAAGCCGAATTAACATCTTCCTCTTTTAACTTCTCATTACTTAATTTCTCATTTAAGAGATCATTGTACCGTAGGCTCTGTTGAATTTCATTAGAGTAAAGCAACATACCTAAACTCTCTATTTCGGTTCTATTTTCCTTCTTCAAAACTTTTAGTTGCTCTTTTTCCAATTCATTAATTTTACTTTTAACTGATTCTATTTCTTTTATTATGTCTTTTTTCCTCTGATTAATTATGTTAAGCTTCTTTTTCAAAATTTCAATTTGCTTTATTATCCTCTCTTTTTCAATTTCATTCGCTTTAATAAGGGAGTCAATATTATTGATTTCAACATCAATCTTCTTATCTATGTCTTCTTTTATAAAAAGAATACATGAATTTAAAACTTTTTTACTTAGCTCTATATCATGATTTCTGATCCACATCCTAGTTAACAATGTATCTTCTATGCTTTCTCCATTTATTTCTGGAAGGTCTATCTCATCAACTTTTATTTCGGCTGAAACAAGAGCATCATATGATTTGTGCTCTATTTTATCAGCAATTTGCTGAGGATCTTCCACAATGAATTCTTCAAAATCTCCAGTTTGATTCTGGACAAAAAACTTTCCAGGCTGAATAATGGCATCAATCTCATAGACAGGCTTTACAAGAAAGCTAACAGCACCTGCAACAATCATGCATGAAATTGTCCCGATAATAATAATCCATTTTCTCTTCCATATGACATTCAGGTAATCGATGAGTTCAATTTCTTTTTCTTCCATTTAATTTTCCTTTTTCTCTTTTCCTTCTTTATTAAATCCTAAACCTTATTTAAAGTTTTGTTATTATATCTTAACTCGATTAAATTTAACAATTTTTTTTAACTCCATGAGAATGAATACGATCTTTTCCCTCCAGTCGAGGGAGGGGATTAAACAATACCCAAAATTGCTGATAGAGTTTATAATTATCCCTTTTTTCACTCAAAACTCTTCGTATATTTTAAAAAAAGGAATAAAGTAAATTTTAGTACTCCCTAAAGTTAAGTCCTTATCAAGCCCTAAATTGATAATATATGCTTTTTTAGGATGATATTTTTCAATAAAACTGCGAAAGGATCTCGACATCTCAATACCCTTAAGCTCTCTGTATTTGACCTCTACAGGAAATTGAGTTTTTCCAGAGTCAATGACAAAGTCAACTTCTGCTCCATCTTTGGTGCGCCAAAAATGAATCTCAGTAGAGGTGTTTTGAAATTTTTCTTTCAGTATATTGAAAACAAAATTTTCAAAGATCAATCCCATTTCGTGAGGACTGCCCACATTCCCAAAGGCTCCAATGGCATAATTCCTAAGGCCAAGGTCATAGAAATAAAACACAGGAGATTTTGTGATCTCTTTGCGAATATTTTTAAAATAAGGAGTAACTTTGTGAACGATAAAAGTCTTTTGGATGTACCAGAAATAGTCTTTTACTGTTTTTTGTGAAATGCCTAAAGTACGAGAAACTTCCGAAACATTAAAAAGGTTCCCAATCTGTGTGGCTAATATTTTTACTAAATTAGTGAACTCCTCAGTTTTTCTAATTCTCAACAGGTAGGAAATGTCTCTTTCTAAATAGCTTTGATAGATTTCATTAATTATCTTTTTTTTCTCTTCTAATAATTCTTCCAGTACTACTCTAGGATATCCGCCAAAATTTAAATATTCCTTTAAGAATTCAATGGTCTTTTCTTTGTCTATGGAAAAAAATTCTTTAAGTTTATTTTCATATTTATTATTCGTTTTAAAATTGACAAATTCTTCAAAAGACAAAGTAGAGAGTTCAAAAATTCTTTTTCTTCCCACAAGGGATTCATGAATTCTTTCTTTCAACTCCACACTCCCTGATCCAGAGACGATGAATTTGTAAGGGAGGTTCATATCATATATGCCTTTTAAAAATATTCCAGCATCTTCTTTTCTTTGGATTTCATCAATAAAAACATATCCTCTTTGACTTCCTATCTCCAGTTTGATCTTACTAATCAAATTTGTTTGGGATGTAAAAAACTGTTTATCTGATTCAATATCCAGGTTCAAAAAAAGAGTTTTTGCTCCCTTTTTTTCAAGATAATCCTTTAAAAGGAACATTAATGTCGTTTTTCCGGCTTGCCTGGGACCGATTATAAAACTGATCTCTTTTTGGGAAAGATGCGGCTTTAAATCTGAAAGGAGCTTCCTTTTTATCATATTTATATTTTAGTACGAGAAATTAATAAGTCAAGTTATAAAATTATCGGGCTAATCGAGAAGTCAAAAGCCCGAATCCTCTTTTGATTTTATGAGAGAAATTACAGAGAGACAAGGCAAGTTTTTTTATTTATTTGCTCTTTCCAGAACGCCACTGGCGATTACAAGTAATAATATCTTCAGAGCCTGATTTGCAACGCTGGGCAGTATTCAGGGCCGATTTTGCCGATTCTTCATCAAACATATCCCAGGGAAGCACATAAGATGAAAGGTTCAGTCGATATTCGACATCCTCAAGAGAGTTCATGAAAGCCTCTCCAGGTTAATTCCCACTCCTTTTTTGGAATTTTATCAAAATGCCAATACCACTCTCGCCCTACTCGCTTCCGTGTTAATCCTGAATTCCTCAAAGCATCCAATGCTTTTTTCTTATAAGGTTCAAAATAATCATTACCATAGAGACAAATGCCATCTACACAAACTTCCAATATCAGCGGTGTAAGGTTCTTCTCAATTTCTTCAGGGGTTTTCGAAATTGTATTTATTCGGATAGGAACGTCCCAAATAGCTTCTCGAATCTCTTTTAACCGTTCTAACTGATTATCAGGTAAACTCTCGATGGCTAAAAAAATATCATGATCGCTGTCTTCCTTTGATTGCTTTCGGGCTCGAGAACCAAATAGCA
>Ga0209986_10001218_pt1 | contig 24909 bp, 19 predicted proteins | sample BlataG_FD_183168 | JGI IMG/M metagenome (GOLD analysis project Ga0209986, IMG submission 183168) | Deep subsurface microbial communities from Black Sea to uncover new lineages of life (NeLLi) - Black_00105 metaG (SPAdes) (version 2) | ecosystem: Environmental > Aquatic > Marine > Oceanic >... | reverse complement strand
CCATTTCCTATAGACCAAAATCAAGAAACCATGTTCAAAAACTGTAAGAATAAAATTGAGGTTATTTGCCAATGCATAACCAACAGGAAAAAGAGCAAATATAAAATCATAAAATCACTGTTGAATTTGTTAATGACCCCCATGTATCTAATGTTACAAAAATCATATTTAATAGAACTAAAGAAATGTTCAAAAGAACCAAAACATACAAATCTAAAATATTATGAATTGATGCCATTGACTGATAAAAGTATTTACGCTGATGATAAATGCGATGGCTGTGCGATTTGTGCAAAGGTTTGCCCTGTCCAAAATATAAAAATGATTGAAAACAAGCCAGTTTGGCAGCATCATTGTGAGATGTGTCTTGCCTGTGCCGAATGGTGTCCCAAAAAGGCGATTCATCACTGGTTGAGAGTTGAGGGAAAAAATTACCACCACCCCAATGTGAAAATTTCAGATATGTTTAGACAAAATTAATATACATAGTTAAGCTTTTTTGCTGATTTTCGGCCCGGCCAGCGTACAACAGCATGTAGCCGGTTCGGGCGGAGTACCGCCCTCTCCCAAATTGCCTACGCGAGTACGCTTCGGCAACTTCGGCTACACGCGGAACGTTACACACCTTGATAATACATGAGGGGCCTACAGGGTGAAGCCCAAAATGGCAGTGGAATCTTCACCAACCTCGAGTGTTGTAAAGCCGAAGGGTCTTTTTGAGGCTGTTGGTGAAGAACTGAGACTGCGGAGTTTTGCTACTGAATAAGTCGGCGAGGAGCGAGCTTCACAACAAGGGCCGGGAGAAACCACAGGTTCGGCAATGGTATGTGCCCATAGCCGCTCCGCAGCAGGGACAGCTCTTTTCATCTCCCTTAGCTTTAGGTATTTCTCCCACGACTTCACTATAAATCCGGTAGTAAAAGAAATGCTCCTTGTTTATGAATCTTATGCCTGTCTTTTCCGTAGCCAACCGGAACTCTTCATGGGAAACCATGTTGCTTATCACTTCATGAAGTCTAGTGGAGCCAGAGCCATACTCTATAGGCTCCTTTTTCCTCCATATTATTTCCTGTGGCATTAAATCCTCAAAGCTCTCTCTCAGGATGTATTTCCCGATGTCTTGTTTAACCTTGAACTCTGGGCTTATGTCCTGAGCGAAGCGGACGAAATCCTCGTCGAGAAAGGGTTGCTTTATCTCAATATCCAAAGCCTCGCCGAGATTGTTGGCTGAGAAGTGCCAGTTTCCTGAGAGCCCCCTTATGTATCTCCCGAGATCTCCGGGGGAAAGCGACGCCATATAAGAGTAGCCTGCGAAAAGCTCGTCGCTCCCGTCACCAGTCATGACTGCGCTGCTATTGTTTTTCTTGGCAAGCTTGAGGGCAAAGTATATGGAAAGGTCGTTTGGCAAAGCCAGATCGAAGCTTTTCAATATTGCTATAACATCAGGCAGTGCATTTAGTGCCTCTTCCACAGTGAACTCCATTTTCTTATGCTCTATTCCTAGAAGTCTCGATACCTTCTCTGAATAGTGGAGGTCGGGTGCTCGAGAACCTTTCAGAGCCACTGTAAAGCCTATCTTTGGCTTTGCTATGAAGGCCAACACGCTTGTGTCAAGTCCTGCTGAGAGAAGTATGGCATCAGCCCTGTTCCTTTCAACAGCCTCCGCAAGTTTGTTCCTCAATTGTTCACAGATATCCATGTGCCTTATTGTAATGTCTTTGAGACTGGCTGGCTAGCTTCTTAGTAAGTTTCGAGAATATGTTGAACACTCCGACGCAAAGTGTCTTGAGAGACGTAGCTGCTTTGAGGTAGTTGGGTATAGCTGGTCTATTGGCTGAGGTGGCAAGTTGGCTGCCTACCAGCGATGTATATCAAAATCCTTTCGGTGTTATAATTGTGAGACTTCGCCGGCGATCGCCAAGGTGCTGGCGTGCCTCCCGCTGGGGAGGAGCTTCCCGATACTTCGGCGGGTATCTACCATAGAAGATTAGGCAGATAATTTGAAAACGCTTGTCTTGGGCATAGGAAATCCAATCCTAGGGGATGATGGTGTTGGTTTTCACGTTATTCAAGAATTACTACATGAAGTAGGTGACACAAGTCCAGACATAGATATGAAGGAGGCCAGCATAGGTGGCTTAAGTGTACTGGACGTCATCGTAGGATATGACAAGGTGGTCTTAGTGGATGCGATCAAGACCGGTTGTGGAGAAACAGGGGAAGTATACAAGCTCAGGCCGGAGGATTTCACTAGCACCGTGCATCTTGCTACATCGGCACATGACACGAACCTTGCCACTGCAATAGAGATCGGCAATGAATTTGCGAGAGAGCATATGCCAAAGGAAATAGTGATCTTCGCCATAGAGGTTGACGAGGTAGCTGTGTTCACCGAAGAGATGACGGAAAAGGTAAGGAAAGCCGTTCCAAAAGTCGTAAACCTTGTTTTGCGGGAGGTCGGACTGAGATAACAGGTAGTCAGTCCATCTTTCTATCTCGCTCTGCCTCAGAGTCAGGGGATCTTACTTCCGCGCGTGAACGCACAGTTCTCACGCCGAGCATATAAGAGAGCTGCTCAACGCAAGCACCCTTCCTCAATCAACAGCATTCATTTGAGCCAATTCAGTATTATATTCACGATAATGGTGAGCAAAGCGCTGATTGCAAGACACATCACGATGGGAAAGAAGAACTGAAGATTTCCCTTTTGCAAGAATATGTCGCCAGGTAGCTTTCCCAAGAAGGGAATTCGCTGCCAGAAGACCAGTAGAAGGCCAGAAAAGGCCACAAAAGCCCCAACGAGAATCAGAACCTTGCCTATACCTGAAAGCCCCATCTAACTCAGCCTGATATTGAGAGTTCCATACCTGGTTCGGATGACTCGAAGCTGATGTATTGTAACACATGTCCACTTCGTCACCGCGAGCCGGAGATATGGCGATCGCCATTGCGCGCGGTGAAGCAATGACAAGAAAGGGGCGTGCCTTTCGATGACACGGAGAAATGCCCCTTGCAGCACCATGACCGAAGTCATGAGGCCAGGCTGTTTTCATACCGAAGCCGGTGACAGACAGAAGCTCCACCTTCACCAGTTGCGGTCTGAGCATTCCTTGAAGTGCAAGCGGAAGAGTGGCAAGGTCTGCTTCAAAACAGACCTGAAACCAGGAGCTTGCGGCAGAGGCTGATCTTGACATTCAAACGCGCTAGCTCCCCCGGGAGGACTCTCGAGCAGTGCCTGCGCTAAGACAGAACCCTACGGGGTTCAAGACTCGGAGTAGTCAGGAGGAGCACGGGTCCTGGGACTGGAAGATGGCACAGGAATGTTATAGAATGGAGGCTGCTCCATTATGACGCATCAAGAAACCTATCCCAGGTTTTTCGAACTGGCACAAGGTGGTGTCGAGCTAATATCACAATTCCTTGCTTCGTGGAGGTAGTCCCAGAGAACTGATGAAGGAGGGTTCTATGGCTGGCATTGTCTCTTATGGCGCCTATATTCCCCTTTGGAGGCTCAGTCGGGATGCCATAGCTGAGTCGTGGGGAAGAGCTTCTGTCGGAGGAGAGCGGAGTGTGGCCAACCATGACGAGGACAGCGTGACCATGGCTGTTGAGGCTGTGGTCGATTGTCTTAACGGTGTCGCCCGTGAAACCGTAGATGGTCTGTATTTTGCCTCCACCTCTTCACCCTTTAGGGAGAAGGAATGCTCGACCCTGGTGGCTACGGCGGCTGATTTGAAATCTGAGATTATTACCGCTGATTTTGGAAATAGCTTAAGGGCAGGAACTGCCGCACTAAGGACGGCGTTGGATGCCGTCAAAAGTGGCTCTGCCAAAAGTCTACTGGTGACTGCCTCGGATTGTCGCCTGGGTTATCCTCGCTCAGATTACGAGCAAAGCTTTGGAGATGCCGCCGCGGCATTGCTAATTGGCACCACGGCAGAGCCTTGCGCCATTGTAGAAGGAAGTTATTCTATTTCTAATGAGCTGTATGATGTGTGGAGGTTAGACAAAGATACATATGTCCATTCCTGGGAAGACCGCTTTATCATAGAGCATGGTTACACTGAGAATATGCAAAAAGCAATCTCAGGATTGATGAGAAATTGTGGTGTCTCAGTAGGAGATATTAGTAAAGCCATACTCTATGCGCCCACGGTTAGAGCTCAACAAGGACTTGCTCGCAGGTTAGGCTTCGACCCAAAGACACAACTCCAAGATCTGTTATTCACCGACGTTGGCATCTCAGGCTGTGCCCACCCCTTGCTGATGCTTGTTGCTGCTTTGGAGCAAGCTAAGCCAGACGACAGGTTCCTGTTAGCAAGCTATGGCAATGGGAGCGATGCCTTCATCCTTCGAGTGACGGATGAAATAGAGAAAATACGGACTGAAAGGCGGGGAGTGAAGGGCTTCCTGAATTCAAAGATGCCACTTCCTAGCTATACCAGGTACCTGAGCTACAGAGGATTATTGGAGTCCCAACCTAGCGAGCCCTTCCGCACCTTTCCCGCAGCAACTACCAGTTGGAGGGAGCGTAATTGGGCTATTCGTTTCCATGCTAGCAAATGTAAGAATTGTGGTCTTATTACGTTTCCTATACAGAGGGTGTGCTATGGCTGTCGCAGCAAGGACAATTATGAAGAAGCAAGGCTTTCAGATAAGAAAGCCAAGGTGTTCAGTTTCACCCTGGATAATCTAGCTGGCGGAAGCGATGATCCAACAGTCCCACAGACGGAGGTTGCCTTTGACCTAGGAGATGTTAGAGCCTATATGCTGATGACGGATTGTGACCCGAAAGAGGTGAGTATAGGGATGCCAGTGGAAATGACATTCAGAAGAATCTATGAGGGCGCTGGGATGTATAACTACTTTTGGAAATGCCGGCCAATAAGATAGAGGGGAATGGGAATGGAAAGCATTAAGGACAAAGTCGCCATAGTTGGAATGGGCTGCACTAAGTTTGGAGAGAGGTGGGACGCCGGGATTGATGATTTAGTTATAGAGGCTGCTTATGAAGCCTATGAGGATGCCGGGGTCGATCCCAAGGATATTCAAGCTTGCTGGTACGGGACTGTGACTCAGCCATTGGCCGGCGACGGTTGCACGCATTTAGCTGGTTCACTGAAGCTACATGGAATCCCTATGACTCGAGTGGAGAACTGGTGTATCACTGGCCATGAGGCCCTGAGGAATGCCTGTTTCGCTGTGGCCTGTGGTATGTATGATCTGGTTTTGGCATTAGGTGCGGAGAAGCTCAAAGATACCGGCTTTCCTGGACTTGGAACTGGTCGAGGCATGAGTCCGGTACTGGAGGCTCGGCGCACTGCGCCAGGCTCCTTTGGCATGCTCGCTACTCGATATTTCCACGCCTACGGATTAAGCCCCGAGGAGGGTAAGCGCACCATTGGCAAGATAGCAGTGAAGAATCACTATAACGGTAGCCTCTGCCCCAAAGCTCATTTTCATAACAGGATAACTCTGGAGCAGGTGCTAAATGCACCCATTATTGCCTGGCCATTAGGCCTTTTTGATTGCTGTGGCAATAGCGATGGCAGCGCAGCAGCCCTTATAGTTCCTGCCAAGGATGCCAAGAATTATCGGAATGACCCTATCTATGTAAAGGGTTTAGGCGCAGCGTTTGACGCCTTGCTTCCTCAGAATCGACCCGGTTTCGACTGGCTTCACTTTGAATCAGTTGCTAGTTCCACTCATCAGGCCTATGACCAAGCCGGGATAAAGAATCCTCGTGAGCAACTTGACGTTGCTGTAATTCACGATTGCTTCACCAGCACGGAGATGCTTCTCTATGAGATTCTCGGCTTCAGCCCTGAAGGCAAAGCCAAAGAAGATATTGATTCTGGCTTCTTCGAACTCACAGGCGGGCTGCCAGTGAATTCTGACGGAGGGCTGAAGTGCTTTGGACATCCAATGGGTGCTAGCGGTCTAAGGATGACCTACGAAGTCTATAAGCAGTTGCAGGGCAAGGCGGATTCGGGTGAGCGTCAACTGAAGGATGTGAAGCTTGGCCTGTCACAGACCTTTGGCGGACCTCCTCAAGTAGCGGCTGTGGCTATCCTTGGGAAAGAAATAGGATACCCTTAGAACTATTCGCCGTCCCCTTAGGCTAGCCAAAGCTCTGCTCTCGGGCCTACTTCGTCCCTTTCGCTCAGCGCTTCAGCTTCCACCTCTGGCTCACTATGCCAGCCAAGCGAAGCAATCTCTTAGCGCTCGGGACAAGCTCGACTTGGGCTAAAAGGTGGGGCTCCTTGCTCAATTGGGATTAGCCGCTTTCGTCGGCATTAACATAAGCACGCTACCGGCCCTGCTCAAAGATTGCCACAAGGCCGATTCAATAAAAGAGGATTATGAAGTAAAATGGGGAAAAACAAAAAGGAAAGGCAGTAATGAATTATGAAGGGAAAGCACTCACCATAGCGGGCTCCGATTCGGGAGGGGGAGCAGGGATACAAGCAGATCTTAAAACCTTCGCCGCATTCAACGTGTATGGAATGTCAGTGATTGCATCAGTGACTGCCCAGAACACGGTAGGAGTTAGAGCCATTCATGATATTCCACCAGAGATGGTCGCAGAGCAGATAGAGGCAGTAATGGAAGACATAACTGTGGACGCTGCTAAGACAGGCATGCTATCCACCAGTAGCATCATAGAAACAGTGGTAGACAAGATAAGTAAATACAACGTCAAGAACTTGGTAGTTGACCCGGTAATGGTAGCTAAAGGTGGCAGTCTCCTTTTGAAAGAGGAAGCCAGAGCTACGCTTGTGGACCAGCTTTTGCCTCTGGCTTATCTTGTTACGCCAAATGTGTTCGAGGCGGAGATAATAAGCGGAATCAATGTAAGAACTGTCGAAGATGCAGAAAAGGCTGCCCTTTTGATTTATGAAAAGGGGCCAAGGAATGTACTTATGAAGGGCGGGCATCTTTCTACAAGAAAGCCTGTGGACATTCTGTTCGACGGGAGTGAGTATCACTACTATGAATCTGAGAGAATAGATACCAAGAATACCCACGGTACGGGGTGTACACTCTCAGCGGCGATAACTGCTCTATTGGCTAAAGGTTTGGACATAAAGTCAGCAGTTAAGCTTGCTCGGGACTATATCTTTAGGGCGATAAGAGAGGCGCCGTCTGATATAGGGAAAGGATACGGACCTCTATATCATAATGTGAAGCTTGGATAACACGCAGGAAAAGGGGGGACACTTACTATGAAGAATATGAGAATTTCAGAGAGACTGAGAAAAGATGCCGACGCTATATGGAAGGAGATATTTAATCATCCGTTCGTTGTGGAACTCTACGAAGGTGCTTTGCCTTTGGAGAAATTCAAGTTCTATGTGCTTCAAGACTACAGCTATCTTGCTGCTGACATGAAGAATCTCAGTATACTATCATCAAAAGCCGAGTCCGTTCAGGCCATGAGAGAAATGATTGAGGTAGCACATCTTGAAGCGACGACCGAATTCCAAAGTTATGAGGAGCTCCTTGCGAAGTTAGGTTATACCATAGAGGATGCCATGGGGATTGAGCCTACGCCGACGAACATATCCTACTCGAGCTTCCTTCTAGCAACGAGTTCGTTAAGAACATTTTGGGAAGGTCTGGCGGCTAGTTTGCCCTGTTTTTGGACCTACGCCGAAATAGCCGAATTCCATAGGGACAAGCTGAAAGCGAACAAAAACGATCTTTATCTTGACTGGGCTTCTGTATATTTCACGGAACCCTATCGTGATCTCATTGACAGGATGAAACGGCTCCTAGACAATGCCAATGTAGAATATGAAAAGCTCAAGGAAGCATTCATCACAGCGAGTAAATACGAATATATGTATTGGAGCATGGCCTACGACATGGAGGAGTGGCCTGTTCCACTGAGGAACTCTCCAACCCCAAGCTTGATGCTGGAATCTTAAGGCGTTATACTACGGTTCATCATGCAGGCTAAACTTCTTCTTGAAGAAATAAGATCCTGGCTTGCACCCTTGAATGAAAAGATACTGGGCCACCGGTACATCGTTGATGCTGAAAAAGGTGCATTATCCCTAGATAAGATTAAGGCGTTTGCAGCCAATCAATACTATATCCTTAGCGGCGATGCGAGAAGCTTAGCATTGATGTTGTCCCGAACTACAAACCTACAAGAGCTTGGGTTTTTCGAAAACATGGCGAAGGCCGATCTTGACGGACTGAGGCACTTGTTGAAGATGACCAAAGCCGTAGGCCTTAGCTCACAGGAGTTAGAAGACTATATTCCAATACCCGAGGCGGTAGCCTACACTCATTATCTCTCGACACTGGCTCAGTTTGCCTCACCCGGGGTGCAGGCCATGGCACTCATAGCCAATCTACCTGTGTGGGGCTCAAATTGCGGCAGGCTATCTAAGGCACTTAGAGAGAAATACCAAATCAAGGAGACATCATTCCTGGATCTTTTCTCAGCATCGACAGACGGGATGGAAGCTGAGGCACTACAGATAGTAGACTGTTACCTTCCACAGGAAGAGAAACACGCCAGAAGAGCAGCAAGATTCATTCAGGCTTATGAGTTGATGTTCTGGGACGGGATATACAGGGGCTAACAACGTCGGGTACTAGATTCTTCGGGGACTTCACCCCGGGCGTTATGAGACTGCTTCGCTTCGCTCGCAATAACAAAAAAGAGAGGGCTGCAAAACGGCACCGAGAGGTGCTACAGAATTGAACTTGGCAGTACGTTTGCGTTAATATTCGTCTTAGGCTAAACTAGAACACAAGAATGAAAGCTCTACCTTAGTTCTCGACTAAGGGGATGATTTTTGCTGAGGGGGTAAGAATGACTCAATTAGAACTGGCTCGGAGGGGCGTTATATCGGAGCAGATGAAGTATGTAGCTGACCAGGAGGGGTTGGATGCCACATTTGTCCAACAAGGAGTGGCTGAAGGCACAATTGTGATCCCGGCTAACATCAACCACGGAAATCTTGTTCATCTTGGCATAGGCAAGGGATTAAGAACGAAGGTCAATGCTAACATAGGGACTTCGTCGGACTTTGGCGATATGAGCACAGAGCTTGATAAGCTACAAACAGCTATTGACTATGGCTCTGATACAGTCATGGATTTGAGCACCGGCGGCGATATTTCAGCGATTCGGCGAGCTATCGTTGCTGCCAGTCCCCTACCGGTTGGAACCGTGCCCATTTATCAGGTAGGTCTTGAGGCTATCAAGAGGCACGGAGCTATTGTAGATATGACCATTGATGACATCCTGGATGTAATTGAGGAGCATGCCACGGATGGCGTTGATTTTGTCACTGTTCACTGTGGGGTGACGAAGGCAGCCGTTGACCGACTAAGACGCCAAGGCAGGGTGACTAACATTGTATCTCGGGGTGGCGCTTTTCTCGCTGGACGGATATTGCATACCGGTGAGGAGAACCCCCTCTACGAGTACTACGACCGCTTACTAGATATAGCCCGTAAATATGATGTGACTCTGAGCTTGGGTGATGGCTTGCGACCGGGAAGCCTGGCCGATGCCAGCGATCGAGCTCAATTTGAAGAGCTAATCACTCTTGGTGAGTTAACAGACAGGGCTCGGGAGGCGGGTGTTCAGGTCATGATTGAAGGTCCAGGACATCTGCCGCTAGACCAGGTGGTCAGCAACGTCCAGATGGAGAAGAGCATTTGCCATGGGGCTCCATTCTACGTTCTGGGTCCCTTGGTAACCGATATAGGTGCAGGCTATGACCATATTGTTGGTGCCATTGGAGGTGCCATCGCTGCTGCTGCCGGCACCGACTTCCTGTGTTACGTTACCCCTACAGAGCATCTTGGTCTTCCCGATACTGCAGATGTAAAGGAGGGGGTAATCGCGTCTCGCATTGCTGCTCATGCTGGTGACATCGTTAAAGGCGTAAAGGGAGCTCGGGATTGGGATGACAAAATGTCCAGAGCTCGGAGTAGCTTTGATTGGGAAACCCAAGCTGAATTATCCCTAAATCAAGAGCGAGCACGAGGAGTTCATGCCAAGCATACCACCGCCGGCAGGGCATGCAGTATGTGCGGTGACTTCTGCGCCATGGAATTGATAGAGAAATGCCTGGACTCTCCCCAAGTCAGGTGTTAAACAAGTCGAGTGAAGGCGGAGATAATCCCCACCGGCACAGAGATCCTGCTTGGCGAGATAATAGATACTAACTCCTCTTTTTTGGCCCGCCAACTACCTCCGCTCGGAATTGACCTTCACTTCATCTCCGTAGTGGGTGATAATCGAGCAAGGTTGCTTGATGCTTTAAGGCGAGCGTGGGAGAGAGCAGACCTCATTATTACCATAGGGGGCTTAGGTCCCACCCAGGATGACATCACTCGAGAGGCTATTGCCGAACTACTGGGGGAGGACTTGAAAATCGATCCTCTTTTATGGCGAGAACTGGAGGAGCTGTTTATCCGGCATCATCGGGAGATACCGGCGAGCAATGTGAAGCAAGCAATGGTTATTTCTTCGGCACAGGTAGTTCGCAACCCTCAAGGCACCGCTCCCGGCTGGTGCATTGACAAGGATGGTCATATTATTGTGGCTATGCCTGGGCCACCCGAGGAGATGCAGGCTATGTGGATGAATAGCATCTTGCCCGCCTTGACGCAAAAGCGAACTGGCGCCGTTATTCTTTCTCGGACTATTAAGGCCTTTGGATTAACTGAAGCCAAAGTGGATGAATTGGTAGCCCCCTTCTTGCACTCATCCAACCCAACTCTGGCTACCTATGTTAGACCTGATGGCATTCATTTGCGCATTGCAGCTAAGGCAAGCGAGAAGTCACAAGCACAGCAAATGATTGAACAAAGGGAAGCCGACATTAGGAAAATACTGGCCGACCACATATGGGGCGTGGATAGCGATACCTTAGGGTCTGCCGTTGCTGCTTTGCTTAAAGCTAAGAGGCTCAGTCTGGCCGTAATGGAATCATATACTGGTGGCCTTCTCACCAGTACCCTCGCCAGCAGTGGGGAAAGCTTCAGCTACTTCAGAGGAGGATTAGTGGTATGTAGTGAGGAAGCTACGACCACTTTTGGCCTCGATTCCCACCTCATAGGTAACCAATTGGCTGAGTCCATGGCAGAGGTAGCGATGCGCCAGCTAGGGGCTAGTGTCGGCATCGGTATTGCTGGGGAAGGCAGCAACGTATCTATTGCCTTGGATTGCCATAGGTTTAAGAGGACCGTCACTCATAGCTATTTTGGAGATCAACTAAGAATACAGCAGACAGTGGTTTATGCTGCCCTTTTTGAACTACGAAAAATACTGATTGAGGAGGCTTGATGCATCTAATCATAGATGGCTATTCTAGCAATCAGGAAATCCTTCAGGACGAGGATTCCTTGCGTGATTGGTTGGAAAGCTACCCTTCTGAAATTGGTATGACCAGAATTTCGGCACCCTTTGTGCTCAGATATACGGGGGACAAGCTGGAGGATTGGGGAATATCAGGCTTCGTTTTTCTCGCTGAGAGCCATATCAGCGTCCATACCTTCGTCGAGCCATGCTATGTCAATATCGATGTTTTTTCCTGTAAGGATTTCGATACCGAGAGATCAGTCAAGGATTGCCAACACAAGTTTCAGTTGGTCAGGTTGAGAACCCAGATTCTTGACAGGGAATGGGCAGCAAAGCCTAGCACGGCTGCTAGCTCGTGACTTCCCTTTACGCCGCTAGTGAAGGAGAACTCATTCTTGCCACCCAGTGTTTTTGCTGGCGTGCCAGCGCCATACTGTGATTTTGACAGAGCCAAAGTGGTAATCCTGCCTGTTCCCTATGATGGTACCACGGAATGGCGAACTGGCACGCGCGATGCTCCACAGGCTATCATTAATGCCTCCCGCTATTTGGAAATGTATGATTTAGAATTGGATCGAGAGATCTATGAAGTTGGCATTCATACCTTGCCCGAGGTAGAAGTGCTTATGAGCGGCCCGGAGAACATGCTTCAGAGAGTATATGAGATAACTGGGGAATTGGTGCAAAAGGGGAAATTGGTAGTTATGTTAGGCGGTGAGCATTCTCTATCCTTCGCCACAGTGCGAGCTTTAAGAGAGGCATTTCCTCAGCTTTCTGTATTGCAATTCGATGCCCATGCCGACCTTCGGGATGAATACTTGGGAACTAAGTATGGACAGGCTTGTGTTATGCGCCGTGTCTCTGAGCTCTGCTCTATTGTACAGGTTGGGATACGCAGCCTCTCCAGGGAAGAAAAGCAATTCCTGGACAGAAACAGAATGACGCCATTCTATATGTCAACTATGGCTGAGGACAAAGACCTCGTAAACCATATCTTAGCTTCGCTTTCGGAAGAAGTATACGTGACCATAGACGTGGATGTCTTTGACCCTTCAATCATGCCGGCCGTAGGCACTCCTGAGCCCGGCGGCATGCAGTGGCAACAAGTGTTGGACATACTGAAGTCGGTAGCCCACCACAAACATGTAGTTGGTTTTGACTTAGTGGAATTCTGCCCCAGAGAGGGGCCGATTTCTTGCGCTTTCACGCTCGCCAAATTGGCCTATAAGTTTATTGGGTACGCTGTGGCACATGGTTGACCATGCTTGTGTTTCATTCTATCATATTACCAACATAGTGAAAGCACAGGAAAAGCCTTCCGGCGGAGACTATCATCCTAGCCTTGGCGAATTAGCTGTAAGTTTTCTCACCACTTTACCTTCTGAAGGTAGGGATAAGGCACAACAAGAGGTGTACAATTTTGCCCATTGGTACGGCTGGAATCGGTTGGTCAGTGAACTTAGTGCTCCCAACGTAGCTAGCTATGCCGACCAGATTGCTTCTGCGGGCACAGAAGCAGTAAAGAAGCTGGTGCCAGTTAGAGCCTTCCTCAATTACGCATGGAGAAGGAGATTGACCAAGACCAACGTTGGCATGCACCTTCGGCCAAGAAAAGCGCCATCTAGGACCACGTTATCACCTGGGCTAGCTTCCCAGAATACCATTGTCCTGACCGCCGAGGGCCGTGCCAAGTTGGAAGCGGATCTGGCTTCTCTTAGAAGGGAGCGCTCCGAGGTTGTTGAGGAGGTACAGAAAGCGGCGGCCGACAAGGATTTTCGGGAGAACGCTCCATTACAAGCTGCGAGAGAACATCAAGGGCACCTGGAGGGAAGAATTCAGGAACTGCAATCAGTTTTGAAAGCGGCGAGCGTCATGGAGGAAGGGGGCAGCACCTCTAGCATAGGCATTGGCAGCGCAGTGGTGATCCAGGACGTAGAGTCTGGTAAAGAGCTAAGTTACGTTCTAGTTGACTCGAGAGAGGCAAACCCGCTTAAAGGTAAAGTCTCCGTTGCTTCACCTATAGGGAAAGCTCTGTTAGGTAGAAGGCAAGGGGAGACAGCCGAAATCAACGCTCCTGGCGGTATCTTTCGCTACCGCATTCAATACGTTCAATAGTGAGAATCAACTGGCTCATACAATCCAGGAACGTCATCTTCGTAAACCGTGCGTCGTCCTTTGCTCTTTGTCTTGCCTCCATGATAGCGAGCAATAGCTGGACAAGGAGCACACCAATCAGCCGAGAAATCTACCACGATAGGCGCCTTCGGTTGCAGCATGGATTTTCCCAGGTCTTCCTTTCCTAGTATGGGTCCTATCTATTTGATCAGCTCGTTAGAGTGCCACATCTAAGGCGAAGAAATCGGCAGCATTTCCCGCTGTCTGCTCAGCAATTACGGACTCATCGAGTTCCTTAAGACGCGCAACAGCCCTCAGACTCCTTAAGACATCAACAGGTCTAGAATTGTACCTTGCCTCTCTACCATAAGCAACGGGACAATCCGTTTCCAGGAATAACCTGTCCAGGGGTGTTTCCCTGACTGCCCTTCTGTGCTCTTCGTGATACTCTGCAGCCGGCGTAGCGGAGATGAAATACCCCACATTGATTATGTCCCTGAGTACGCTGGAAAAACCGGTGAACCAATGGAAGACGGCTTTGTCCACTCCACTATCCTGAACCAGCTGTAGCGCATCCTTCCAAGCATATCTGCTATGAATTATCGCCGGTTTGGCATAGCTCTTAGCCAGATCTAGGAGACGCCTCAAAACATCTTTTTGCATTTCCTTCGGTACGGCTCTTACCACTCTCTTATCGTAGTCTAGGCCTATTTCGCCAATGGCACACGCTGCAGCCATGTTTTGCTCTATGAATTGCAAATTGTCGTTGACCTGAGTAGGCTCAAGATTGGCCAGCTGCCAAGGATGCAAGCCTAAGGCAGGATAGACAAAAGTATGATGCTCTCGCGAAATTCGTAGTATTTTCACATTTGACTCTAGGTTCGAACCCACAGCTACTACGGCAATGACGCCATTCTCCTTGGCTTCTTCAAGCAGCAAATCAGGATTCTCCAATTCATCCAGATGAGCGTGGCTGTCGATCAGTCTATACAACTTGAGATCAGCTATTTAGATCTTCTTCTCTGCAAGCATCCCTTTATAGTAATTAATCCCCACCTCCGTCGGCTTGTAGCTGTAAAGGGCATATCTATCTCCCGGATCCCTAGAAATCAAACTCGCAGACATAAGCGCTCTCAGTACTGCTTCACCAAAGTATCCTCCCAAATGAAGATGGTGGTCAGGTACGGGTTTACCGGTTGATTCATATTCCTTGCAAATGCTACCCAAAAGCCTAGCCGGATCCTCTTCTAAGCTCCTTAGAACGGCTTGCATGGTTTCCGTCCTCTTCACTACAGCGATGAAATCGTCAAACACACTCATAATCTATCGCCTTTCAGTTCTTGTGACAGCATAGAGGCGCCGAAATGATGTCCTTTCAATCCCTCTCCTCAGTTTCACCTCTCCCTGACTTGCCATCTCAGACACACCAAGAACAGAACAACCTTCTTTCATTTCCTTACACACCTTGATTCAAGCTAACCGTCTAATATTTTAACCCCCAGCTGTTATTTTGGCAATCTGATGATGTGCAGTCTCGAAGACCCGTTGTTGACAGTCGAGATAGGCTATGCTACGGTGAACCGAGATTTAGGACCCCCATGAGGGTAACTCAGATGACCTACAGTCGTGAGTTGCTCAAAGGAAACACTGATTCTTTGCTGCTCTATCTGATCAATTGCCAGCCCACATATGGTTACCAAATCATAAAGGAGTTAGAGAAGCGGAGCAACGGATATTTCCAATTTAGGGAAGGAACTCTTTATCCTGCCCTTCATCGATTGGAGAGAAGTAAACTAATTAGGGGCAGGTGGCAAAAGCTGCCCAACGGGCAAGAAAGGCGATATTATTACATAACCAGGAAGGGACAGCAAGCATTGGCAAGAAGACTGGCTATGTGGCGGGATTTCTCCACCGCAGTCAAATCGATTATACAGCTAGAGACGACCTAGCACCCGAATGGCAGACAGATAGAACGACTATTTAGATAATCTTGCAAATTGCCTCAAACTTGATTCGAAGATAAGGGCTAGTGTTTGTCGCGAATTACGTCCTCACCTTAAAGACACAAGTTAGGAGCTTAAGAGAAGTGGACTCACCAAAGAGGAGGCATTCAGAGGGGCTACGGCTTCTTTTGGTTCCTGGCAGCTTATTGCCCAGCAGATGCACCATGCACACAGTCAGGGAAGCTGGCAAGAGGCATTCCTAACTGCTTTGCCTCACTTCTGGTAGCATCGCTTTTCACTTCGTATTGCTGGCGAAGCATCGCTTTCGTATCAATCGTATTGATAGGGACCGCAGGCGTTGCTGTTTACGGATGGTATCATGAAAAGCCAGTATGGTTTTCCCCTTGGTTGGCGTATTATCTACTACCGGTAATCATTGGCGGCATTGTGCTAATTCGCCTGGTTCAAGATTGGACTTCCGTAACTTCGGTAACTGGAGCGAAACTTAATTTGTATGGATGATTGATGCTGAATCGCTCCCTGTGCTCCGGTTAGCGCCACATCGTTGCGACATGAGTCTCAGTAGTATCTTTCGCCTCTGTATTCATTCGCTACTTCTGATTCCATAAGCCTAGGTCAGCCTGATAGTGCTTTTCATAACGCAACCCCAAATGCTCGTAGGCAAGTTTGGTAACTACCCTGCCACGAGGTGTGCGCTCCAAGAAGCCCAGCTGAAGGAGATAGGGCTCATAAACACTCGTAATAGTGTCAGCATCCTCATTAATAGAAGCAGCGATCGTATCCAAACCTACAGGCCCACCATCAAATCTGACGATTATAGCTTGCACCAGCTTATGATCCGCACTGTCTAAGCCTATGGAATCTACCTCGAGCTTAGAGAGCGCTTCTAGGGCCGTAGACTCAGTAATGACCCCGTTTGCCATAACCTGGGCGTAATCCCGAATTCGCTTAATTAGGCGGTTGGCGACCCTTGGGGTGCCTCGGGCGCGTTTGGCAATCTCAAAAAGGCTGTTCCCTTCCACTGGCACTTTCATGATAGCCGCGGATCGTCTTAGGATTGTCTCTATGGCTGTTTGATCATAAAAATCGAGGTGGTATATTGCCCCAAACCTATCCCGCAGTGGAGGGCTCAAAAGAGCGAACCGGGTCGTGGCGCCAATCAAAGTAAAATGGGGCAAACTCAGTCTAAGGCTTCTAGCCCCTGCTCCCTTGCCCAGGAAGATATCAAAAACGAAATCCTCCATCGCAGGGTAGAGCTTCTCCTCAACCGTATGGCCAAGTCGGTGTATCTCATCAATAAAGAGGATGTCACCCTCGCGGAGGCTCGTAACCATTGCTGCTAAGTCTCCAGGCCGCTCTACTGCTGGCCCTGAACTGACCTTGATGTTAACACCCATTTCAGCAGCAATAATAAAGGCAAGCGTAGTCTTGCCTAAGCCAGCAGGCCCGTAAAGTAGCGTGTGATCTAAAGGATCTCCCCTTGCCTCGGCGGCAGCAATAGCTATTTTCAGGTTCTCTTTGACTTTGCCTTGGCCTATGAACTCTGCGAGAGATCTGGGGCGAAGATTATAGTCTAGGGGGACATCCTCACTGATAGCTGTACTCGACGTGATTCGCATTCCATCATCTTGTTTCTTTCCAGCCATAGCTAAGGAACGGTCAATTCTGACTGATAAGGCACGGTTAGTTCTAATTGATCTGGTTGCAAGCTTTCTTCTTCGATCTCTCTTTTCAGGATTTGCGCCGGGATGAGTTTACCAAGGATAACATTCTCTTTGAGGCCACGAAGCCTATCAGTACTACCTTTGATTGCTGCGTCCACCAGGACGTGAGCGGTTTCCTGGAAAGAAGCCGCAGCTAGCCAGCTCTGGCTACTCAAAGAAGCCCTTGTTATTCCCAAGAGAACACCTTGCGCCGTAGCTGGTTCCCCACCCTCAGCGATCGCGCTGGCGTTTATGTTCTCGTAGTCAAAACGGTTGACTAGCTCGCCTGGCAAAAGCTCCGTATCACCTGAGGAAAGAATCTGTACCCGGCTCAACATCTGGCGCACGATAACCTCAATATGCTTATCGCTAATACTGACGCCCTGAGAACGATAGACCTTTTGCACCTCGTCAATCAAATATCGCTGTACAGCCTCTTTGCCTATGATATGTAGAATATCGTGTGGGTCCATTACACCTTCAGTGAGTTGATCACCAGCGTTCACCTTGTCTCCGGGCTTGACAATCAAGCGCGTAGCATGTGGAACAGAGTATTCTTTCTCATCTTTCCCTTCGTACTGAATATAAAGACGATTGTCCTCGGTAATGACTTGGCCCGAGACCCTGGCTTGTATAGGTTGTTGTTCAGCTACCATCGGTAGTTTGTTTTGGGTCTTGCCCGCGGTGTAGTCCTTTGGGTAAGCTAGAACAGCGCCAATACCAACAAATTCCCCACTACTTACAGCTAATTCCATTGCCGGTGATAAGGCATACTCATCCAAGTAGGGCTCAGAACTGGTAATCCTGATCGTGTGCCCTTTGTCGGTGTCAAACACCTCAGCAACGCCACTGATCTCGGAGACGATTGCGCTGGCTTTAGGAATCCTTGCCTCAAAGAGTTCCTCTACGCGAGGTAAGCCACTGGTAATATCTGTGCTGACTATGCCCCCCGTATGGAACGTACGCAAAGTAAGCTGCGTGCCTGGCTCACCAATGCTTTCGGCAGCAATGATGCCCGCCGCGGTACCAACGGCAATCAGCCTTCTCAAAGCTAAGTCCCGCCCATAGCAATACTGACAAACGCCATACTGCGAATGGCAGCTAAGAGGCGACCTTACATAAACTCGTGTAACGGCGCCTTCGACAATCTTTGAAGCCTTTGCCTCATCAATTTCTTCATTACGGTAGACAATAGTCTCGCCTGTCCGTGGGTCGTTGACGTCAGCCGCTACCAAGCGACCAACAAGTCTCTCATAAAGCGAGGGCAAAGAGCTTCCTTCTGCCCCTCCTGACACCCAAATCCCCTCAGCAGTTCCGCAACTCTCTTCAACTACAATCACATCTTGAGCTACATCCACCAAGCGCCTAGTGAGGTAGCCACTGCTTGAAGTTCTTAGGGCAGTATCAGCCAACCCCTTACGAGCCCCATGAGTGGAAATGAAATACTCCATTGGAGTCAACCCCTCACGGAAGCTGGACTTGATGGGAAAATCGATTATCCTGCCAGATGGATCGGTCATCAATCCACGCATTCCCGCCATCTGCCTAATCTGTGAAATGTTCCCTTTCGCCCCTGACGTGCTCATCATATAGATACCACCATAGCGATGTAGTGATTGGGAAATGGCCTCAGCGATTTTGTCCGTGGTTTCTGTCCATATTTGAATTTGACTGGTGTATCTCTCATCATCAGTAATTAAGCCGTGGCTAAACTGCTCCTCGACAGCCTTGACTTGCTCTTCAGCTTCTCTAATGATTTGTGGTTTACACTGAGGGACTTCAACATCTTGTATAGCAATAGAAGTTCCGGACTTTGTGGCATAGTCGAAGCCCAATTGCTTAAGATCATCCAGAAAGGTAGCTGTAGCCACATTGCCCAGTGAATTAAGGCAGTCTGATACCAAACGCCGTAGAGTACTCTTGTCTATCACGTCGTTCAAGAAGCGGAATTGCGGTGGCAAAGCATCGTTAAATATAATTCGACCTACGGTAGTCTTTATCTTTTCGCCCCGCTTGTCCTCCTCTCGTACCGTAATTTCGGCTCTGAGTTCGACTACCCCAAGCTCATAAGCCAGCTTAGCCTCCTCGAAATTACCGAACACCTTTCCCTCTCCCCGACCACCACACTCGGGACTGGTAAGATAGTAGCAACCGAGGACCATCTCTAGGCTAGGCGTCACTATTGGGTCACCTGAGCTTGGTAGCAACATATTATGAATGCTTAGCATGTGTTCCTTAGCCTCCCTCACCGCCGCCTTAGACAAGGGCACATGAACTGCCATCTGATCACCGTCGAAATCAGCATTAAAGGCAGCGCAAACCAAAGGGTTAATTTGGAAAGCATCACCGTCGATAATCACGGGGTCGAAGGCTTGAAGGCTCAAGCGATGCAATGTTGGGGCACGATTAAGCAGTACAGGGGACTCCTTGACCACTTCATTAAGCAGGTCCCACACCTCCTGCCTAGGCCTCTCCATTTGTCTGCGAGCACTCTTTATATTGCTTGCATAGCCTCGCTCCATGAGCTTATGCACAACAAAGGGTTTAAACAACTCTAAAGCTACTTTTTGAGGCAGGCCACACTGATTGAGCTTGAGCTCTGGACCAACAACGATGACTGCCCGACCACTGTAATCCACTCGCTTGCCTAGCAGGTTCTGCCGAAAGCGCCCTTGTTTCCCCTTGAGCATATCTGACAGTGATTTCAAAGTGTGAGCATTACCGGTAGTAACTGCGCGGCCTCTACGACCATTGTCTATAAGTGAATCGACCGCTTCCTGAAGCATATTCTCCTCATTGTGTATGATGACCTGTGGTGCCCCCATTTGGATGAGGCGACGCAGGCGTTTGTTACGATTAATAACCCGCCGATAAAGGTTGTTCAAGTCGCTAATGGCAAAGCGGCCACCATCTAGTTGGACCGCAGGCCGAAGTGCCGGTGGTAGCACGGGGAGCACGGTCAACACCATCCATTCAGGTTTGTTCCCACTCCGCCTGAGATCATCGACTAACCGCAATCGTTTGCTCGCCTTCTTCCGACGTTGACCAGAAGTAGTACATACCTCCTCGAGGAGGTCCTGGTATAATTGCCGTATATCAATCTGTTTGAGAAGCTCCAAAATCGCTTCAGCTCCTATGCCGGCTTTAAAAACATCGCCATATTTGTCCCTAAGCTGGCGATAGTTCTCCTCGCTGAGCAGTCTCAATCGCTGAAGACTCTTTATCTCGTCTATTTTTTTCTCTAATTCCTCCTCAAGCTCAATTCTTCTATCCTCTTGTTCGGCTACCCTTCTGGACGTCTCCTCTTTCAGTTGGCCAATCTTATCTTGACAGGCCTCACCATCAACTGCAGTGATAATATATTGGGCGAAGTAGATAACCCGCTCCAAGTTTCGTGGGGATAGATCAAGGAGGACTGCAAGTCGGCTGGGCACTAATTTGACAAACCAAATGTGCGCAACTGGTGCGGCTAACTCGATGTGCGCCATGCGCTCCCGACGCACTCTAGAATGCGTCACTTCCACCCCACATTTATCACAAATAACACCTTGATAACGTTGCTTCTTATACTTGCCGCAGGAACATTCAAAGTCCTTGGTGGGACCAAAGATCTTTTCGCAAAACAATCCGTCTCTTTCTGGCTTCAAAGTGCGATAGTTGATGGTCTCTGCCTTGATTACCTCACCATGAGACCAGCCCCTTATCTGTTCTGGTGATGCTAGGCTGATACGGATAGCATTAAGCTCATTAACTATAGGCATTTCTTTCCACCGCAGATTATACTCTAGTCCTCGCCCTTGGTTTCTCACCAAAAAGGTTGAGTTTCTCTTCCTCTTCGTTGAGCAACTCAACGGCAAATCCTAGGCTACGTAATTCCATAAATAGTACCTTGCACGACTCAGGAACACCTGACTGTGTAACATCTTCACCTTTAACAATGGCTTCGTATGCTTTAGCTCGACCTGTCACATCGTCTGACTTTACGGTGAGCAACTCCTGCAGATTATACGCCGCGCCATATGCCTCTAGAGCCCACACTTCCATCTCACCAAAGCGCTGACCACCAAACTTAGCTTTGCCCCCCAAGGGTTGTTGGGTTACCAGAGAGTAAGGGCCGATAGAGCGTGCATGCACCTTGTCCGCTGCAAGATGTATTAGCTTCATCATATAGATATTGCCTACAGTTATTGGACGGTCAAAAGGCTCACCGGTTCGACCATCGCGAAGAGTGATCTTCCCGTAGATAGGCGGTGAGAGTCTCTGTTCACGATGAATCTCCTGTGCGATCCCCTCTATCTCCTCATCAGTCAAGGTTTGTATCTTCATACCCAATCTCTCCAGCCACAAACGAAGGCAAACCACTTTAGCTTCCCCTCGATAGTTGTCATCAAACACTCTCTTAGCATCAAAACCACGATCAGCAAGCCATAACTCAGCTTTCTCAAGACTCACAGCTAAGTTTCCTGCCCTTCCTTTCGAGTCAAGGACGATGGCTCCAGCTTCTTGGACTATCCAAACCCTTGCTAGAGCGTCTTCGATAGCTAGATCATCAGCTCCATCGAATATCGGATTGATCGCTCTGAAACCCAAAACATGGGAGGCCCAACCTAAGTGAGCTTCCAAGACTTGTCCCAAATTCATGCGTGACGGAACACCAATAGGGTTAAGAATGATGTCTACGGGCGTACCATCAGGCAGAAAGGGCATATCTTCTTCCGGCAATATGATAGAGATGACTCCTTTGTTGCCATGCCTACCGGACATTTTGTCACCAACTGAGAGTTTACGCTGTTGCGCAACCCATATTCTCACCAGCTGAATTGCCCCAAGTGGCAATTCAGCATGGTCTCCATGAGAGAAGACTTTAACATCAATTACTCGCCCGCGTTCACCAGGTGGCATCCTGAGAGAATTATCTTTCACGTCGCGCGTCTTCTCGCCGAAGATAGCCCTTAGTAGTTTTTCCTCCGCTGTGAGCTCAGTTTCACCTTTAGGGGTGATCTTGCCCACCAAAATGTCGCCAGGACCCACTTCGGCACCGATACGAATGATGCCATGCTCATCAAGATTACGTAGGCTTTCCTCACTTACATTAGGTATATCTGTAGTTATCTCCTCCGGCCCGAGTTTGGTGTCACGAGCCTCGATTTCATACCTTTCAATATGAATGGAAGTGAATGTATCCTCTTGTATTAGTCTCCTGTTAATAATGATTGCATCTTCGAAGTTGTACCCGTGCCAACTCATGAAGGCACAGATAATATTCTGCCCCAAGGCAAGTTTCTCATCGTCAGTTGATGAGCCCTCAGCCAGGACTTGTCCCCTCTTAATCCTGTCGCCTTTGTTTACCTTGGGATGTTGGTTGATGCACGTCCCCTGGTTAGTTCTAACAAATTTCCGCAACCGGTAGACATCCTCATCTCCTTCTGTCCCCACTACGACAATTTCAGAGCTCGTGACTGAAGTCACTATACCATCATTGCGAGCATACAATAGTTCTCTAATATATTTCGCTACCTCCCCTTCCATGCCTGTGGCCACCACAGGAGCTTGCGGGCATAGTAGAGGTACTGCCTGGCGTTGCATATTGCAACCCATTAGGGCCCGGTTAGCATCGTCATGCTCCAGAAAAGGTATAAGGGAGGCACTAGCACCAAATATTTGCTTTCGAGAAACATCCATGAAATCAATGTTGCCAGGAGACTCTTTGAAGTATTTGCTACCTTTCCTAACGTCGAGCACTTCCTCGGAAAACTCACCCCTCGCGTTAAGAGAAGCGTTAGCTTCAACGATAACATACTGCTCTTCTTCGTCAGCAGCCAAGTAAGCAACTTGGTTAGAAGGGAAAGAATATACTCCGATCGCATGCAAAGGAAGAGAAGCTAGCCTCTCAGCAATTTTCTCCGTGACTAATGCTCCAGCTTCAATTATGGGATGCCCCCTGCCATCCACTATGTCCTCCCGAATCCTCCTTCCTACCAATTCCTCCACACGATTCGGTACTTGGAGGAGAACCCTGCGATACGGAGTTTCTATGAAGCCATATTCATTGACCGAGGCGTAGTTCGCCAAGGAATTGATAAGACCAATATTAGGACCCTCTGGCGTCTCTATAGGACAGATTCTGCCATAATGGGAATGGTGAACATCGCGCACATCGAAACCGGCACGCTCTCGGGAAAGCCCGCTAGGACCTATGGCCGAAACACGACGCTTATGCGTTAGTTCAGCTAACGGGTTAGTTTGATCAGCAAATTGAGATAACTGTGACCTACCAAAGAACTCTCTTACGGCAGCTACCACGGGGCGAGTGTTGATCAAATCCGCAGGAGTTGCTCCCTCAATACTGAGAATGCTCATGTGCTCCTTAATGGCTCTCTCTAGGCGTAACAAACCAATACGAAATTGGTTTTGCATCAAGAAACCCACTGTCCGTGTCCGCCTGCTGCTTAAATGATTAATGTCATCAGGTTCTTCCTCTCCATTATTAATCAGAATCATATGCCGAACTACTTGCACAATGTCTTCAGGCACTAGAGCACAATGAGTCAAAGGAATGTCAAGGCCTAACCTTTTGTTAAGCTTGTATCGACCTACTTCACCCAAGTCATATCTTCGAGGGTTAAACAAGAAATTGTTTATCATTGTCTGAGCACTAGCTAGACTAGGGGGCTCACTTGAAGACAGTTTCCGATAGATATCAAGCAAGGCACTAGCCCTATCTGTAACCAAAGAGTCCCGATCTATGGTAGAACGAATGTATTGGTGATCAGGCGAGCTATTATCCACGTCCTCGAAAAGCGCCAAGAGATCGCTATCTTTGGGAAAACCTATGGCCCGCAACAAAGTGGTGACCACTATTTTCCGCTTGCCAGTCACCTTCACTGAAAGCACATTTCGACCAGACGTTTCAAAATCGAGCCACGCTCCATGTTCAGGAATGAGTTTGGCACGACACAGCTCTCCTCCGCTTGTAGGATCACCCTCCAACGTGAAATAGATACCGGAAGAGCGAATCAGTTGATTGACCACTACTCGTTCTCCACCAGAAATAATGAAAGTGCCTCTATCTGTCATCAAAGGAATGTCACCAAAGAATATCTCTTTTTGCTTAATTTCCCCTGTATCCTTGTTTAACAACCGAACTGTGGCATAAAGAGGAGATGTATAGGTCATGCCGCATTCGAGACACTTTTCTTCCGCGTGTTGAGGCTCGCGGAACTCATAATCGGTAAAGCGCAGCTCTAATTTGGTGCCAGTAGAATCCTTGATAGGAGAAATCTCCTCAAGCAGTTCTTTTAGCCCTTCCTCCTGAAACCGCCGAAATGAATCCAGTTGACCTTGAATAAGATTCGGTACTGCTAGGATATCGGATAATTTGGCAAAGGATTTTTCTGTTTTTTCTTTATCAGACGCGGCTACAACAGCCATCCTCTCACCTCATAGTGAAATATAACCGGAAGGAATTTTACCGTAGTCAAGCCACTTCAAGCTTAAAGATGACTAACTGAGGATAAATCTAGGAACCTAAGAAAATGTAACGAGGCACTATACACAATCGCAATTTGTTATTATTGCACCTTTGTCCAAAATTGTCAACTGCGAGTCTCTTCCAATACAAGATGCGCCTGAAGAGGGCATCGATTTCTAAGGCAAGATGAGCCCGAGAAGTTAGGGCGACTCGTTTATGATTGGGACATGCGACTGATCATGAACGATAGGAATGTACAAACAATCGAACAAGTCAGACAATTTCTGGGAGGGAGTGAGGCACTTGAATTCAGAGCGCTAT
>Ga0209986_10001214_pt1 | contig 25018 bp, 16 predicted proteins | sample BlataG_FD_183168 | JGI IMG/M metagenome (GOLD analysis project Ga0209986, IMG submission 183168) | Deep subsurface microbial communities from Black Sea to uncover new lineages of life (NeLLi) - Black_00105 metaG (SPAdes) (version 2) | ecosystem: Environmental > Aquatic > Marine > Oceanic >... | reverse complement strand
TTTTGCCCCTAAATCCCCTAAAGGGGACTTTGCGGAATTCAATGATTTTCAACTGGTTCCCCTTTAGGGGTCAGGGGTAAAAAAGTTTAAAATCATTGAATTCTGACTTTTCGGAGCAGACTCAACAATTTAACAATTTTCAAATTCTTCCCGCCAATTCTTAGAAATTAAACCAAGATTCAGAGCCAGATTCAAAGTCTTTTCGGCACGTTTCACCACCGGAGGATCGATCATTTTTGTCCCAAGAGAAACCACACCAAGTCCTTTTTCCTTTGCTTCTATAAAAGCATTAACAATGTGTTTCGCTTTTTCGATTTCCTCCGTTTCCGGAGCGTAACTCTTTTGAATAACCTTGATTTGCCTGGGATGAATACAACCCATTCCTTCAAATCCAAGCGATCTGGAAATTTTCACTGTTTCCTGCAAACCTTCCATATCACCTACATCAGAGTATACAGAATCAATGGGTTGAATATTTGCAGCTTTACACGCATTAACCAGTCTGGTTCTCGCATAAAAGGATTCCGTTGCTTCCTGTGTACGACCGGTGCCTATATCAGCCGTAAAATCTTCCAAACCGATAGCCATCGCTACTATGTTTTTGGAGGCTGTTGCAATTTCAAAAGATTTTTCCACACCCAGGGCACTCTCAATTATCGGCATCAGCAAAACCTCTTTATTAACCCTATGATGGCTTTTTGTATTTTCAATCTCTTTTTCCAGGGTTTTTATTTGTTCAGAATCTTCACATTTAGGAACCAGCAGTATATGTACATTATGCGGAACAACATATTTTAAATCAACCAACCCCTCCGGCAATTGATTAATGCGAACCATCCTTTCAACTCCGTAAAAATTCACCTGCCGCAGTGCATTTCTAACCAGGATTCTTGCTTCTGCTTTTTTAGCCGGAGCAACCGAATCCTCAAGATCAAGGATAATCCCATCCGGTCCATGTACCCCGGCATTGATCATCATAGCGGGAGTGTTTCCCGGAAGGTATAACCGGGAAAACCGGAATCGTTCGCGTGCCGCCGGATAATCACTTTCGGTCAACATTTCAGGCAAATACTCTTCTTCTGTTTTAATAAGTTGCTTAACAGCCGATTCAATACGGGCAGAAATAACAAAGGGCAGGGCACCACTGTCATCCACCACAATATTAGCGTTATCGATTCCAAAATAGCTTAATTCATCCCTGATCAATTGCGTTATGGAATTTCCATACATGGATTTCACTTTTGAATTCAGGTCAATCCGGATACCTCCGGTTTCTGTCAATTCGAGTGTGACAAAACAGTCGGATCGTACCCCGGGTCCGGTATTTCCGGCTTCAGCGAGTCTATGTTGTTGTTTCACTTTAAATCAATTTCACGTTTAAACAAGTATAAACCTTATTCGTTCATAAATATATAAATTTTGAACTAAAATGCATCAACTTTCTACATAAACCATAATATAATTGCAATGTTTCAAATTTAAACTAATCGCCTTACAGTAGTAGTGGTCTGACGAGTATCATAATAACCATAAAAACCCCTGAAAAACAAAAACTTCATAGAATAGAGCCTAATTCAATTGATAATTGAAACCCTTCGGGAAATTAAAGAACATTAATTGACCTAATTAACCTAATTGCTCTAATTAATCTAAAAAATGACCAAGCCACAATTCACAAAAATTTAGATATTTGAAATTGGGATTTGATTAGGTCAATTAGAAATTAGAGTAATTAGAAATTGAATTATCGACAACATGTTAGTAAGTTTTGTTTTTTAAGCACCTAATTAAAAGAATTATTGTTAGAATTTGTTTTATTTTTGGGGATCGTATTTTACCTTTCTGTCCGAAAGCGGATATCTCGCCTACAAGTAGGTGAGAATATAAGGAACCCAGCAGAACCTGCCCGCCGCTTAGCTTTGGCAGGCGGGGCTGCGGATAATTTTTTTAATTAAATTTTAAAAAATGAAAAAGTTTTTTTTAATCACTTTAGTAATAAGTTTTTTGAGCATCTTGAATTTATCAGCCCAGAATTACAACACTGGTATAGGTCTCCGCGGAGGTCTGGCACAAGGTGTTACCATTAAGCATTTTTTAGGAAAAACCAATAATGCCGTTGAAGGCATACTGGCTATTCGATGGAGCGGAACATTTATAACCGGATTATATGAAATTCACGATGATCCGTTCAAGGTAAACGGGTTACAATGGTTTTATGGTTTTGGAGCTCACATTGGATTCTGGGATGGAGGTAATGTACCATGGGAGGACGAAGAAAAGAGTATAACCGCCATTGGTGTTGATGGAATACTGGGAATGGAATATACCTTTGAAGAAATTCCTGTAAATATCACCCTCGACTGGAAACCTGCAATAAACCTGGTAGGTGGTGGTTATTGGGCTGATGGTTTTGCCCTGTCAGTAAGATTTGTTTTTTAAAATTCCTTCTTCTCACATAACTCCGTCAACACACCAAAAGTTGATTTAGGGTGTAAAAAAGCAATATCCAATCCTTCAGCACCTTTCCGGGATATTTTGTCAATCAATTGAACACCCTTTGATCCCACTGCCTTTAACCTGTCTTCTATATTTTCTACAGCAAAGGCAATATGATGGATCCCCTCCCCTTTCTTTTTTATGAATCTTCCGATCGGACCTTCCGGATCGGTTGACTCCAGCAATTCGATCTTAGTTTGTCCAACCTTAAAAAAAGCCGTTCTAACCTTTTGATCCTTAACCTCTTCAATATTATAACATGTTAGCCCCAGTACATTTTCATAGAAAGGTATTGTTTCTTCCAGACTTTTCACTGCAATTCCAATGTGCTCAATATGTGATGGTTTCATTATTTGATTATTTATATCTGATGCGAAATTATGAATAAATATAACATTATGATCATGACTTTTATCAATTGTCCAAAATTCTTATAAGAAGCATTATGTCCATACCCCGAAGGCCTGCCTGCCGGACAGGCAGGGGTATAACTTTGAATAACCACCGGTGAAACCGGTGGAATGTAATATCGTACGCCCAGCAACCCCGAATAGGGGTTGAACTTAGAACAAATATCTTTCATCAAATTAATGCCGTGTTCAATCAATAACCTCTTATACTCTTCTTTTGTAGAAAATCTGTCGGTATGTTGGCATCGTTTATTTGTATTTCGTTCAACCCTTCCAGGGTTGTAGTAGTTTTTTTGTCCTTACCCGGCACTTCGTACCGGGTTATTCATAGTTAAATCCCATACGGGATTTATTGCATTGTGTTTTCCAATTTCTTTATCATTACACCTGACTTGTAACAGGTTATTCTCCAGTAAGGCAATAGATCAACAATGTTTTTTTTATATCAGGATCATTAAACTATGCATTTCTCTGATGAATCTGGATTTTTATGCTATAGGCCCTGTGTAAACAACTTATAACGTATAACTAATAACCTATAACAAATAACCTGAATATAAAAAAAAGACTCTCGAAAACTGTACAAAGGACCTCTTTCGGAGAATAGTTCCTAAAAAAATCTTTTACATTTGTGCTTCAACTGATCCATGTTTTTTTATCGATGAAAAATTACTTGCTTAATTTGGTTTTATTACTGAAAAGATTATTAATCCTTCTGGTTTTGTTTTTTTTCACCAGGCTTCTTTTCTGGATACTGAATTACAGTTACTTTTCATCTCTTGGTGTGTGGGAAACCCTTAAACTATTTTTCTTTGGGATTCAATTCGATGTTTCTGCCATAATAGGATTCAATTCACTATTTATCCTGTTGCACCTGCTCCCCGGAAACTATAAGTACCACAAGAATTACCAGCTTGCTTTGAAAATAATTTTCCTGACCGTCAACACATTTATTCTTGCAGGAAATTTCATCGACTGTGAATATTTTAAATTCACCAACAAGCGAATCACTGCCGATATCCTTAAATATGTATTTCTCAGCAATGATACCATCAACTTGTTGCCACAATTTACCAAGGATTTCTGGTACCTTCTCCTGGGATGGATCCTTCTGATGACAGCAACATGGTTTATCTATCCGGCACAAAAACAAGATATTAAGAGCCAGTCAATTAAACCCTTTGGGTATATTTTCCAGGGTGTCTTGTCTGTTTTGCTCATGGGAATTTTTCTTGTAGGTTTCAGAGGTGTCCGGCTTAAACCCTATCGAATCGTCGATGCAGCCAGGTATACTAAAACCCAATTCACCACACTCGTTTTGAATACCCCGTTCACTTTTCTAAAGACCATCAATAAATCGGATCTCCAGCTAAAAAATTATTTTCCTGAAGAAGAAATTAAAAACTTCTATGATCCGGTTCACCGGTTTGAAACAGAAAAGGATTTCAGTTATCAGAACGTAGTTATTATTATTCTCGAGAGTTTTTCAAGGGAATATATTGGTTCATATAACCCATATAAGGGATATACACCTTTTCTTGACTCGCTGATAACCCGAAGCCTCGTATTTCCAAATTCCTTTGCAAACGGCAAAAGGTCGATTGAAGCCATGCCATCCATTATTGCCTCCATGCCTACATTAATGAATGATTCATATGTTTCCTCCGGCTATTCGACAAACTCAATAACCAGTTTTGCTAATTTATTAGAAAAGAAAGGCTATTCCACTTCCTTTTTCCACGGTGGATCAAACGGGACCATGGGATTTGATAATTTTGCCAATATTGCCGGAATTGATGAATATTATGGAAGAAATGAATACAATAACGAGGCAGATTATGACGGGAACTGGGGTATTTATGATGAGGAATTTCTCCGGTATTTTGCCAGGAAATTAAATTCATTCCGGCAACCATTTTTCAGCACCCTGTTTACCCTTTCTTCTCACCATCCCTATAGTGTTCCTGATAAATACAAAGGTAAATTCCAGAAGGGGGAGCTAAAGATCCATGAAGTCATTCAATATACGGATTATGCTTTAAAAAAGTTTTTCGAAACTGCATCTGTTATGCCCTGGTATTCAAATACACTGTTTGTAATAACCGCTGATCATACAGTTCTGGCAAGTTTACCTTACTACCGGAACAAGGTCGGGCAATACGCTATCCCCATTTTCTTTTTTCATCCTTCCGATTCCGGTCTGACAGGTATAGATCAAACCATTATCCAGCATTGCGACATACTGCCTTCGGTAATGAACTACCTGAATTATGATGAGTCGTTTTTCAGCTTTGGTTATCCGGTTTTTGACAGAACCTCTGATCATTTTGTAATCAATTATACCAACGGATTATATCATCTGATACAACAAAATTATTGTTTGTTTTTTGATGGTTCCGCGGGTGTTTCATTATACAATCTGGAGACAGACAGTCTTCTTCAGAACAACCTGCTTGGTAAAGTTCCGGAAGCTCAATCCAGCCTTGAAAATAAAATAAAGGCGATTATTCAAACTTACAATAATCGCCTTATCAACAACGAGATGGTGGTTAAAGATGATTAGACTACTCTACCTTACGCTTTTTCCCTTTCAATAACCCGTTCTTTTCCTTTTTTCCTGATGGCCAGTATTTTTCTTCATACATCCACGGTTCAATCTTAATTTCTTCCTCAATTTCCTCCTCGACTAAAACCCTGATCACCTGGTCTAATTTCTCTATCTCACTTTCAAACAAATCATCTTTCGTGATCACTCCCCAATTCGGTTCTGTTATTTCACTCCAATCAATTTCAATTTGAGGATCTTCTTCTTCAATTAAAAGTTCTGCCAACCGTTCCGGAGTAACAACATACGCATCGTAATCAAATGCTTTACTCTCAGTCTTTGCTTCTTCCCCTTTCAGGATCTCACTTTTATTAACCTTTGCTTTCCTGGAAGAAGGCCAGAAAGATTCATCATACATCCATTCTTCGATGAGGATATCCTCCTCTACTGCCTCTTTGAGAATAAAATCCAATGCGGTACTAAAGTTAGCTTCACTAAATTTATTCTCTTTGGTTTCTTCATTCTGTTCTGCTTCCTCTTCAGTAACAACTGAACCATTCTGCCCCTCACCGGATTCCATTTTCTGGTTACCTGAATATTCAGATTTTTTAGTTTTCTTATTTACTGTTTTGTAAGTGTTATTCGGTAAAGAAAATCCAGATAGAAAAAGTATGAAGCAAAAAATACCCAGAACAGTCAGAATAAATGCTAATCCCAATGGTTTGGGAAACCCGTTTTTTTCAATTACCAGTGATTTCATTTTTTGGTCCTCCTATAATTAGTTATACTTTTATCAAATTTTCTAATATAAAGGTACGACATCAGAAAGGCTAAAATCTAACAGATAATTCCCAATGATTAACAGAAATGTTGCAATTTGGAGCAGTAAGGGGAAATTGACAGATAAATATTTGGTTTGGAAGGTTTCTTTAATGGAAAGGTAGGGTTAAGTAGCAGTCATTAGGTAGTTATTTGGCAGCCAATACTTTTATCTTTTTACTTTTATCTTTTGTTTTGGTTCGGGTTGCAGGTTCCGAGCTTTTACCAACCGAAATTCTCCTCCTTGGAAAGGAGGAGTACCCTGACGGTACCGTCAGGGGGAGGTGGTTGATTTTCTTTATCTGCTACCCCTGTTTCCCATATTCCGAAGGCGTAACTCCATACAATTCTTTAAAACACTTCGCAAAATACGACAGATTATTAAATCCCACTTCATAGGTTATCTCCGTGACATTCCCGAATTTCTGTTCAATCAACTTCGCTGCGCGCTTCAGGCGGAGTGTACGTATGAATTCACTGGGTGTTTGATCGGTAAGGGCTTTTAATTTGCGGAAAAGCTGCATCCTGCTCATGCCTATCTCATCCTGGAAATTTCTCACCTCGAATTCAAAATCCGCCATATGGTCTTCAATTATTGCCATAGCCCTTTGAAGAAATTTTTCATCGGCAGAAGTAATAGCAATATCTTTTGGTTCAAGAGTGATTTCACGACTAAACCGCTCCCGTAATTTTTTCCGCTGTTCAATTAATTTCCTTACTCTTACTTCAAGTTCTTTGATATTAAAGGGTTTGGTGACATAGGCATCTGCACCCGTTTCCAGTCCCTCTAGCCTGTCTTCCACAGAAGCTTTTGCTGTTAACATGATCACCGGGATATGACTGGTCCTTTCATCGGTCTTCAATTTTTTACACATTTCAACTCCATCCATTTTGGGCATCATCAGATCGGTAATGATCAGATCGGGGATATTTTCAACCGCTTTATCAAGACCCATAACACCATCTTCTGCTTCCATGATGCGGAAACTATCTTCCAGGTGTTCCCTGATATGGACCCGGATATCTGCATGATCTTCAACGGTAAGAACCAGGGGGAATTCTTCTTCAGGCTTTGTTTCCTGATATAGGTCTTCAGCACTCTCTTCCCCTTCCATTACAACTTCTAAATCTGCTTTTATTGCAGGTTCAGTGATTTTCTCTCTCTTTTGGATAATATATTCCGAATCCTTCAAATGTTCTTTACCAACAGGTATCTGTACAATAAATGTCGTACCCTTTCCCAATTCACTTTCTACCTTAATGTCACCATGCAGAAGATCGACCAATTCCTTCGTAAGGGAAAGACCTATACCTGTACCCACACTTTCCGGTTCATGCGATCCTTCCACCTGGTGAAAACGATTAAAAATCTTATCCGGTTGATCGGCAGGAATTCCTTTACCTGTATCCTGAACTAAAATTTCAACAAGGTTCTTTTCATGACCAGGTAATTTAACCTCACATTTCACATCCCCTCCATCGGGAGTAAATTTGAAGGCATTGGAAAGCAGGTTATCTAGTATCTTTCCAAGCTTATCCGGATCATACCAGGTAGTAAGTTTCTCATCCGGGAGCTTATGGATGAAATTTATCTTTTTTTGTTCAGCCAGGGAAGCGAAGGAAAGGATACTAACACGTAAAAATTTAACAATATTATCTTCTACCAACTCCAATTTAAGACTGCCCGCATCCAGTTTTGACAGATCAAGCATTTGGTTCACCAGGTTCAGCAACCGGTTGGCATTACGCTGCATCATTTTAACTGCTCTCCTGGTTGGCTTTTTATCCTTTTCAGCAGAAAGCATTTCCTCCAAAGGACCAAGGATAAGAGTAAGAGGAGTACGAAATTCATGGGAAATATTGGAAAAAAGCCGGGATTTTAACTGATCCATTTCGGCGAGTAATTTGTTGGCTTTATTTTTTATCCTGTAATTCCGGAATATCACAAATGCCAGAACTAAAGCTAATCCAAAAGCAATCATAGAAAAGTTACGGATAAGTTTCTGACGTTTAAGATTCAAATCCCTTTTTTCATTTTCTTTTTCAATTTCATATAATTTTTTTAATGTAATATCCCTTCTCAGTTCAGCCAGGTTGAGGCTGTGATCTATACTATCAAATAACGCTTGGTAGTAATAAGCTTGTTCATATTGTTCTAATTGTCCGTAGGATTCACTGAGTCCCTTGGCTGCATTTCCAATTTGTTCTATCGTGCCAACTTCCTGAGCATTATTAAAGGCAATTTTCAAATAGGGAACAGATTTCTGGTATTCAAAAATGGAATTATAATATTTACCAATGTATAAATTGGAATGAACTAATCCTCTTTTATCTTCTAATTTCTCAAATATTTTTAAAGATTCGAAATAATAATATTCTGCACTGTCATATTTTTCCTGGTTTTCATAAATTTCTCCAATATTAATGTAACAGTAACCAATTTCAGAAATATTGCCTAATTCTTTATTCATTAATAAACTTATATTATAATAAATTAAGGCAGTATCCAATATTTCCTTTTTCTGATATATTGTACCAATATTATTTGATAGGTTGGCCATTTTTTGTTTTTCTCCAATTTCATCATATATATTCAAACTTCCTATATAAAAATTTAATGCTTTATCGGTTTGCCCCAGTCTACTGTATAAGATTCCCTTACTGTTTAAGCAGCCGGCGATTCCCGGTTTATAATTCAATTCTTTGCATATTTCATGACTTTTCTCATAATATTCTAATGCCAGGATGTACTCAGCTTGCTCCCTATATATAATCCCGATCATATGATAGGAACTTGCAATTTCTCGCTGAAAACCTATCTTTTTACCCATATCTAATCCTTCACTTGCATACTTCATCGCTGTATCAGTGTTAACTTTCCTGTATTCAATGGCAAGATTATTTAAAATGATCACTTTATTTGTATCCTTGGCAATTTTAAGTACATTTTTCAGACTATCGATTTTTGATTGCGCACCAACCAATGTACAATTAGCGATGAAGTATGTTAAGTGAATAATAATAATAAGTAGTTTTCTCATGATAATATTGAATGAAAAAAGGGTCATTAAAATTTTGTTTTTTCTATAAAACCCAACTTTGTTTAATTTTCTAACACACAACTCAATGTAAATTAATCATGTCTTTTACGTATTTCAACTACACCCATCCTAACCAATTTTCGTAAAAATTTCCATATCTCTCTATCGTCCATAAATTTCCTGCCATCCTGTAAAAAATCAGTAATCCTCATATCTTCAAGTTTTTCCATTATCTTGTTTTGTTTTTCATTAAGCCTAATAGAAATTGATTTTTTTTCCGAGCAAGCCACTGCAAGATACTTATATTGCCCATAGTGTAACCTGGCTCCTGATAAGTTACCTTCTTTATGCCTGGCAAGGATACTGGAAATTTTGTAATTGGTAGAAATTAATCCCCAATTTCCCGTCGAGACAAGATGATCTTTTGTATCTATCTTATTATGAGGCTTACCAGGAGACCCCTTTCCTGGTTTATTTATTTGTTTCCAGATAAATTTTGTTCGCAAGGATTTTTTGACAGCTTCCAAAAAAAGAATATCCCTGACATAAACCGGTAATCCTTTATCTTCGAGGAAAGTTATGTAGTCACATAATCCATCAACCAGACAAAAAAGTTCAGGATAACCTGATTTTTTATCCTTCCTGTACTTTCGTATTTTATCTTCCAATATTTCAAATAGGGAAACTTCTTCAAGATCATTTTTCAAATAGTCGGCGATCATACTAATGGTATTGGGAAAATCCCGCAAATCATTCACCATTCTGCTTAACGATAATAAATTATCCCTGGTGGCTGCTTCAAGAGGAAGGTAATAGAAAGAACTAAAAAGAGTGGGATTATCCTTGATCATCTTTTGTTCGTCCTCACTATAAATATAAGCGGAGAAATCTGAATATCTTCCATCATATTTCAGCTGATCTTTACAGGTTTTGTGTAAAAGTGTATCTGGCAGGAAGGATAAGAGGGACATCTGTGGTTTTGCACCCCTTGCACTTATTTCAAGTATGGCTTTAATAGTATCATTAAGGTCTTCCCTGGTCTCCTCAGGAAAACCTGCCATAAATGATGCAACCATACGAATTCCTAATTTAGAACACGTTTCTGCAACTTTATAAGCATCAGGCAATTTTAAATTCTTTTTAATTTTTTTCTGGATACTGTCTGATCCGCTTTCTATACCAAAAAATATATCAGTACAACCGGCTTCCTTCATTACTTTAAGTAATTCATCCGAAACACAATCAGGACGTGCAGAGCATGACCAGATGTATTTTTGTCCAATATTTCTATAATGCTGTTTCAGAGATTCGCATAAATCAAAAACAAACTTTTTATTCAGGGTAAACATATCATGAGCAAAACCAAAAGAGGTAATTCCGTTTTTTTTATAACAATATTCCATCTCCCTGATTATTCGTGATACTGATTTTACCCGGTAAGATTTTGAGAAGTAATTACTCGTAGTGCAGAAGGTACATTTAAAAGGACAACCACGTCCAACATCCAGCTTAATAACCTTGTTGAGAGGTATCAGATCATAAGCAGGTATGGGAAGGGTATCCATGTCGGCAATGTAGCCGGTATCTTCATTTCGTTTGATCTTATTCCTGTACGGAATACGGTATGTCAGACCCGGTATCCTTTTAAGATCTTTTGAATTTATACCATTAATTAAATTTCCAACGAGATCAACAACGCTGTTATCCGCTTCTCCCCGTAAAATATAGTCTATACACGAATATTGAGAAAGTGTTTCCCTGTCGAGAATAGATGCCTGTGGCCCACCAAATACTATAGGGATTTCGGGCTTCAGGGATTTTAAGGTTTGAGCAAGCTTTAAGGATGTGGGATAAGAAATACACCAGGTAGAGAAACCTATGATTTTCGGATGGTTATGTAAAACTTCCAGGGCAACTTCTTGATAATCATTCTGGTTTAAAAGTCTTTTCCAGGGTTGGTAAATCTTAACACTATAATTATTTGAACGAAGGCTTGCGGCAAGAGCCAACAGTCCAAGGGGCATAAACTTTTCATAACTATATGTATAGACAGGGTTTGAAATGGGTGGGATAAATAAAAAATCAATTCCCCGGGGAATTCTATTTATTCTAATCGTCTGAGAATTACAACTGTTTTTTTTTTAACCATAGTTATTATTCTGGTAACCAGCAGGAGATATTAAGAGCAGAAAAATTCTGTTTCTACTCACAAAAAGTGTTATATACTATTTTTTACCATGTTGTGCGGTTAAGTGTATTTACTTACATTATTCTCACATAGTGATGCCTTTGGCACGGGCGAATCCGCCAGCCCTTTGAAACACTGCTTTGCAGTAAAAATCACATGCATAAATTACCCCTAATAGGGTAAATTACTTCCACAACAGATCTGATTATTTGAATATTAGCAAATAAGTTCTTGTAAGAAATAATCTTTTTTCTTACAAAAAACCTGTTTGTGTTAAACTAAAATCTTGAGTCTTGTCTTTTATATATCAAGACATTACATAATCACCCTACTCCTGAGGATCTATCTCCTGGTCTACACCATAATGAGGTGGAGGATTTGTAGAAAATATTGAACCCTTTATTAATTCTGTTATAGCATCTTTAATTTTTCCTTTTTGTTCTGCCTTAGTAGCCAATTTAGGTAATGAGTCTCTAAGGCTCGCTATAGCATCAGTGACGGGAACATTATCATCATACTGAAGCTCTTCCGTGATAACAAATGTTACTTTAGGTTTTTTTGCCATAATTATTCCCTTTTTAGTTAATAATTGATAAAAATGAGATATATATTGTGGTACCTGATTTAACAGACAGGCTGCAAAAACTAATATATTTGTTATCCTTGGTTTAATTGTTGTAAGATATTCAAATATACAATCTAAAAAACTGGAAGTCAAGTTTTTTAGTATTTTTTTAACAAAAATTCAAAACTGATGACTTTGAAATCCGTTCGTAATCCTGACTTGGCTTATTATTGAAGAAGAAGTATACGGGATATTTCTTTTTCTCAAATTATCCCTAAACATAATAAGGAGCCAAACGCCATAATCGACGCTCAGCTCCTTTATCCCTATGAAAAGATTGCCGATAGAAGGTACTTTTATAAGTTGCCCCTATCCGTATGTAAAAGTACGATATGAAAAGGGCCAAAATCTAATACATATTTCCCAATTATTAACAGATATGTTGCAATTGGGAGCAGTAAGAGGATTTTGGCAGATACATGTTTGGTTTGGGAAAAATTTTTATGGTAAGGTGGGTTTTAGAAACAGTAATTAGGTAGTAATTAGCTCGCTGACGCGAGCGTCATTAAGTGGTCATTAGCTCTCCGCCGGCTGGCGGACTCACTGTCATTCGGTTGTCATTCGCTTCGCTGTCCATCTGGTGACTGGAGACTGAAGACTGGCGACTGGTTCCTGGTTCCATGTTTCAAGTTTCGTTTGAAAATCGTTATCTTTGAATAAATAAAAAAATTGACAGATAAAATTGACATAGAAAAAACTTTTAATTATTGGATTGAAACTTCTGATAAGGATTTCAATACTATGATAAACCTATATTTATCAAAAGATTATCCCTGGTCATTATTTGTCGGTCATATTGTAATTGAAAGATTGCTAAAGGCTTGTGTTGTCAAAGAATTATCTCAACATGCGCCTTTTACTCATGATTTGAGAAGATTAGCCAAACTAACAAAGATAAATTTTTCAAAAAAACATCTGGATTGGTTAGATACGATTACAACCTTTAACCTAAATGCTCGATATGATAGTTATAAACAAGCATTTTATAAGAAATGCACTCCTGAATTTACTTCTGAATGGTTTGAAAGAATAAAATCACTAAGACTATGGATAAAGGAGAAGCTATAACCATTGCAAAAAGATATGTTCAAACGATAAGCAAGCGATTTATCGTTGAAAAAGCAATATTATTTGGCTCTTTTGCAAAAGGAACTAATCATATTGATAGTGATATTGATGTGGCTATTGTTATAAAAAATATTTCAGACATTATTGATACTCAAATAGAACTAATGAAACTGAGAGGGGATGATGATTTAAGAATAGAGCCTCATCCATTTAGTGAGATGGATTTCAATATGTCCAATCCAGTAGTAAATGAGATACTCAAAGATGGAATTGAAATAAAAAGCAACGAGGAGACTGGTGATTGGTTTACTCACTCCCACTGGCCACAATCACAATCCCGCTCGTGAGACATAATGAAAAAATGTATATTCATTTTTAGTTTTGTTTTTCTATTTTTCATTCCAAATACCTTTGCCCAAAAGGAGGCACGCTTACTCAGGACTCCTGCTATTCACGGGGATAAAATCATATTCAGCTATGCCGGTGATTTGTATGCCGTAAGCAGTAAAGGTGGAATGGCCCAGAAGTTAACAACCCACAATGGCTATGAAGTTTTTCCCAGATTTTCACCGGATGGTAAATATGTAGCCTTTACAGGCCAGTACGATGGAAATACGGAAGTTTTTCTGATACCAGCCGAAGGTGGTGTCCCAAAAAGACTCACGTATACCGCAACCCTATCTCGTGATGATATTGGCGACCGGATGGGCCCCAACAATATTGTATTCGGGTGGACACCTGACGGTAATGACATTATTTTCCGGTCCCGAAAACAAACGTTTAATTCATTTACCGGTCAGCTTTTTCTGATTTCGAAAGATGGTGGGTTATCCAGAGAAATTCCATTAAGTAAAGGAGGATTCTGTTCCTATTCACCCGATGGAAAAAAACTGGCTTTCAATTGGGTGTTCAGGGAATTCAGAACCTGGAAGTATTATGAGGGAGGTATGGCTGATGATCTCAGGCATTTCAAAGATACCGTACCTCCTATCCCACCGTTTCCGGACAAAAGCGGGAAGAAGTATTAAAGAGTGCTGGATGCTTGGTACTGGGTGCTGGGCTTGCCACGTGAAATGCGACGAAGGAGCATATTTCACTGTGGTTCTCGGTTCCTGGTTTCAGGTTCCAGGTTCCGGGGTCTTTGTCCACCACCCCATCCCCCGCCAAACACTGCCCCGCCTTCGCATACTATGGCGGTCAGGCAGGTTATTTCCAGTCGAATACAATTCGGCTCTACATTTTAGCCCAAGTACTCCTCAACACCTGCATACGGCGTACTGCCAACTGCTTACTCCCCCTGCTACTGCTAATGCCACTTTTCCAGTAACCAGCATCCGGAATCCCTTCACTTTTCACCATTTACTTCTCATCCCTTACTAACCTCACTTCATTATTCGTTATTCGATATTCAATATTCATTATTCAGTCTCATCTTCCTGCTTCTACCGGCATCTCTATCCCAAAAACCACCCCCCCTTCCCTTGGTTTACAAAACTTCGAAATTCGGTGTTCCCTGTTCGTTATTCGATATTCTATTTTTCCTTCCACCAGCACCACAATCCTGAACACCACTACTTTTCTATAATTATCAATTCCACGAATGTCCTCTCTCCTGATAAATCCTGATAAAATTCTCTATCGAGCGGTCATAGCCCCTCTCAACATCATCGGGGAAGAAACAGGCGGGTAATTCACCCATATCACGATGATATTTTATACATTCACAACATATACCTTTTTTACTGCAAGGATAGGTGCAATTACAGAATTCCATATTCTTTTCCTGGTTACAATTCTTCATTTTATTATTATTTTCAATTATTACATCCTGCTTTAAACCCGTCGGACCGACTGAAGCCTGCCCGAAAGAATGAATTCTTTCATTCCCGCCTGCCTGAACTGCCCCGCCAGAATGACATCTGTCGGGCTGGCGAACGGCAGGCAGGGCATTCCCGGTCGCCCGCCTGCCCGTCCGACCGGTTCATCCGGGCGGGAATGACGAAGTGGGCAGGGACGGGTCAGCCTTGGTTTTACTTAACCCTAGCACGCTGTAGCTGAAGCTTTAGCGTAGGCGCACTTGTAACACAAACTTTCAAATTTAGTAGTTTCTTCTGAATTAAAAATTTTCTTTTTAATTTGCTGAGCGATGTTCTTGTATATTGGCTGTCCGGTAAAATTTGTATTTTTACCCATGATAATGTTTTTTAACCGGACAACCATAGTTCCGATATAATAATTAATACCAAACTTGTTATTATGAAAAAGTTACATTTTCTCAGAAAAGCTGTTTTTACACTGATCTTCCTTCCGGTAATAATTGGGGAAGGAAAAACTCAAACTATTACCGGTGACTGGAATAGCGTACTTGACATGGAAGGCATTTCTATACAGGTGATAATACATATTAAACAAGTCCAAAACGGTTTTCAAGCCACCATGGACAGTCCCGACCAGAATTCTTTTGACATACCCCTTGATACACTTACGTTCGAATCCTGGCAACTGGAATTCACGCTTATGAGTGCAGGTGCTAAATACGCGGGTGTTGTTGATGAATCGTTTACGAATATCCAGGGAACATTTTTTCAAGGCGGACAAAACTGGCCGTTGAATTTTCAGCGTGAAAAAATTAAACCTCCTGAAAATAGCATGGCATACATCAAAGATATCTATACAAAGAAAGAAGTATATATTCCAATGCGCGACGGTGTCAGACTTTTCACTTCCGTTTACACACCAAAAGATACTACACAATTACATCCGATTTTAATGAATCGTACACCGTACAACGCTGAACGCAGTGAGGATAGTTTTAATTTCTTTTTATTATCTTTCATCGACTATGTTAAGGAAGGATATATATTTGTTTTTCAGGACGTTCGGGGCAAATACATGAGTGAAGGTGAATTTGAGGATGTAAGACCCTACATCCCGGATAAAAAGACCAACCAGGATATTGATGAAAGCAGCGATACATTTGACTCCATGGACTGGCTCATAAAAAAGGTACCTCATAACAACGGCAAAATCGGGATTATAGGCACTTCTTATCCTGGCTTTTATGCAACCATGGCATTACCCGATGCGCATCCGGCCCTGAAGGCAGTTTCACCTCAAGCCCCTATTGCCGACTGGTTTATTGGAGACGATTTTCATCACAACGGAGCATTCTTCATGCTTGATGCCTTTAATTTTTATTACGGATTCGGCCGTCCACGACCGGAACCAACTCGTAGTTCGGCAGCTCGTTTCAGGTGGCCTGTTGAAGATTCATATGAGTTTTTCATGCGCCTGGGATCAGTAAAAAACATTGAAGAATTGTATTTTGGAGACACCATTAAATTTTGGAATGACGCAACGGCTCACCCTAACTATGATGATTTCTGGAAAGCCCGTACACCGCTGCCCCACCTGAAAAATATTGAACCTGCCGTTCTTGTGGTAGGAGGATGGTTTGATGCCGAAGATCTATACGGACCTCTACATACCTACGGAGCTATTGAAAAACAAAACCCATCCGCAACCAGTAATCGTATCGTAATGGGGCCCTGGTCGCATGGTCAGTGGAATTTTGGAAAAACGGATAATATGGGAAATGTTTATTGGGGTTTCAATACTTCTGAATATTACAGGGAAGTTGAGTTGAATTTTTTCAATTATTACCTGAAAGGGAAAGGAGAAATGGACCTGCCTGAGGCAACTATTTTTGTTACCGGCGCCAACGAATGGCGGAGATTTGACACCTGGCCACCGAAAAATGTAGTTGAAAAGGATTTATATTTCCAGCCATCAGGAAAATTGTCTTTTGAGCCACCTGTTTCAAAAAACAGCTATGATGAATATGTTTCCGACCCGATGAAGCCTGTCCCCTACACTGAAAATGTTCATTTACGCAGAACAACACAATATATGACAGATGACCAACGCTTTGCCGCTCGTCGTCCTGATGTAATGGTCTATCAAACAAATGCACTTACAGAAGATATCACCTTTACGGGGCCTCTTTATGCTAATTTATTTGTAAGCACAACAGGAACCGATGCTGATTATGTTGTCAAGCTGATCGATGTCTTCCCTGATAAAATGGTTGATTATCCTGAAAACGAAAAAAATGTGCCCATGGGAGGCTATCAGATGCTTGTACGAGGAGATGTGATGCGTGGCCGCTTCCGGAACAGCCTTGAGAAGCCTGAGCCCTTTAAACCAAAAAAGGTCACTGAAGTAAGTTTCGAGCTTCAGGACGTTGCACATACTTTCAAGAAAGGCCACCGTATCATGATACAGGTTCAGAACTCATGGTTCCCATTGGTTGACCGCAATCCGCAAAAATTCGTGGATATATATCATTGTAATGAGGACGATTTTCAAAAAGCGACACACCGGATCTATCATGATAAGAAATATCCGTCTCATGTAAAGGTTATGGTTTTGGGAAAATAGTGTATCCGGGACCTCAAATCAGGAGAAAGAATGGTTACCAGAATAATTAGAGTCCGTCTACAAAGTCCGAAAGTTTAAATAAATATTAAAAATCACAAATGACATCCCGAAAGCTTTCGGGACCAAATTTCAAATAAATTACAATGTTCAAATTCCGATAACTATCGGAACAATGATCTAAACTGTTTTGGTAATTTAATATTTGAAATTTGGAATTTATTTGTTTTTTGAAATTTGTTATTTGGTGCTTCATTTATGAAAATCTTTGACTTTATGGACAAACACTAATTAGTCATGGTTTAACTTTAAGTCTCGTAGTCAAATCCTGATTCTTTTCTGCACCAAAGGCCCAACCTAACCCCAAAAGACCATGGAAGGCGAGGTTTGTAACGGAAGCATGACCATTATATACCGGCACCCTGGCCCATGCTCCGGTAATCCGTGCTTCCAGGGACAAGAATAAATTCTTATAAACCGTTTTATTATATCCGGCTGTTCCACTAAGGCATACTCCGGATAAATAATATCCTTTGTCCAAATAAATACCCCCGGTCTCAGAAAACTCCTTATTCCGGATGGTTGATTCAGGATGAGCAAGAATGAGGCCTGCACCAAGATGGTATAGCAGTTGATCTTTTTTAAACATCCTGAGAATAAACAATTCGTTTAGTCCATGAGAAATAGAAAATCGCTGAACTTCAGGGGGTTTATTTTCTAAAAAGATTTTCTGGTGTGTAAACTGAATACCCCAGGCACGGTTGTTTCTCCACTTCGAGAAACGTATATCATAATAAGGAGGTAATGCAAAAGGTTCGGAATAGTATTTAGCATTGAATTTAATATCAGGAGAGCCATCCTGTTGTATGTTTAAAGGGGTTTTAAAATTATAAATAAAACCGCTCAACAATTCAATTTTTACCTGTGAATGGGAATACCGGGGTATAGAGAAACACAAGCATAATGAAACTAAATATATTAATAACCGGCTAATATTTTTTTTCATTTTTTTCCAGGATTTTTAATTCAGTCCGGCGGTTCATAGCCCTGCCTTCTTCGGTATCGTTGTTTGTTACAGGGATTGACATTCCATATCCTTTATATGCCAGCCTTTCTTTTCCAATATTATTTTGTTCAAGGTACTGGTACACTGTTTTAGCCCTGTTTTCTGACAATTTTTGGTTATATTCAATATTACCAACGTTGTCAGTATGTCCGCTTATCTCAATCCTGATTCCGGGATTCGCGTTCAGAAATTCAATTATTTTATTCAATTCTGCTTCTGATTCGGACTTTAGTGCAAATAAATCGGTTTCGTAGAAAATATTTCTCAGGATCACGGTTTCTCCGGATTTAAGTAATTTGAGAGGAATATCCTTAAGGAACGGATCAGTAATCTCCCTGACCCCTTTCAATGAAAAATGATCAGAATAAAACAGGTACCCTTCTTTCGAAACATTAAGGGCATAATTCATATTAGTGGGTATGTTTACCAGAAATTCTCCGGATTGATCCGAAAAAGCCTGCATAATAACTTCTTTCGAAGCAAGACTAATTAACTCAAACTTTGCCGTTAACGGCTTTTTTGTACCTTCCTCATAAACTGTTCCCTTCATATATGTTACTTCCAGTGGTCTGACTTCATCATATAAATCAAATTCAAAAATATCCTTACCGGCATCACTTAGCCTGTCGGATGAAAAATATGCCTTATTTCCTTTTGCATTAACGACAAGTCCCAGTTCATCTCCATGGGTATTAATCGGATAACCAAGATTCTTAGGTGTATTCCAATTACCTGATTTATCCGGTTTTGAAATGAAAAGATCAAAACCTCCCATTCCAACCTGGCCATTTGATGAAAAATAAAGCGTTTGATTATCATTATGAATAAAGGGTGACATTTCATCACCAGGAGTGTTTATTTTATCCCCCAGGTTTTCCGGTTCGCCCCAATGTCCATCCTTGGTTACCGTACTTTTCCAGATATCCTTATTCCCTTTTCCTCCCGGTCGGTTACTGGCAAAATACAGTGTTCTTCCATCGGGTGAAATGGATGGCTGTGACTCCCAGCTTCCGGAATTAACAGGTCTGCCCATATTTACCGGTGGAGACCAACCCTTAGGTATTTTCATTGAATAATAGATATCACAACTACCGAATCCATCCTTTCGTTTGCATGCAGTAAAAAACATATAATGTCCATCGGAAGAAAGTGACTGAGCGCCCTCATTTTGATTTGTATTCAAAGGTCTTCCAATATTTTCTACTTTAGTCCATTCTCCGTTTTCCAGGTGACTGATGTAAAAATCTTCCTGTTTCCTGGTTGGCTGGAAACTGCCATTTGCCTGGACAGGAACCAGAACGGTAATTACCAGTGTATTGCCATCCGCAGTTAATGATGGCCAATACTCATCATAATTAGAATTAATATTCGGACCTAAGTTTAACGGGTTAAACGGAACCGGATTTTCTATTGCTTTTAAGGCAAATTCACAATTTATTAACTCTTTTCGAGCCTTCTCTTCCAGGTTCTTACTGCCCTTTCCCTCTTTTAAAAAGAGCTCCAGATGTTCCTTTGATTCTTTATACAAACCCGTGAGAAATTCAATATGGCCAAGACTATATGTGGCATTAGGAAAAAAAAATGGATCAATCCCAATGGTTGTTATGTATGATTCAATGGCTTGTGTGTAGTCTTTTCTGTCGACACTTAGTTCTGCCAGCAATAAATGAGCATCAATAAACTGGTTATCCGTATTAATCGCATTGAATAATTCACTTGCTGCCTGGTCGTAATCCAGGAACTGATAATGAGTCCTGGCCTTATTGTAATGTTTCAAAGCCTTACCAGAGTGAGTACGTGGCACTTGCTGAGCAACAACAGCCGAAAGAAGGCCGGCAAAAAACATGATATTGATTGCCCATTTAAACATTTTATAAAATATAATATAATCTAAAACTACAGAAAAAAACAGCAAAACGAAATTTTCAGTGTTCAATTCACTAATAGTCTTTTACCCTGCAAATTTTGTTCCTTAATTTCATTATAAAATCATTTGCAAAATCATTTTAGTAATTCAACTGACACACCCCTTACAGCAGCACCATCCCTCGCACTCCCCTCTCGCTTGCCCACTTGCCCTGTGAAATACTGCTTTGCAGCAGTGGCTACGCCACAATTTCACTGGGCAGGCCTTCCCACAGAGGGGAATTTAACGTATCTGCCATTTAACTCAAAGTAATATCTAAAAGCTATAAACATTTCAGCAATTTAACAATTTAACAATTTAACAATTTAGCAATTTGATGATTGATTCACTTAAGTTATTTTTACTTTATACACAGCTTGCTGTGTGAGGCACTTTTATCTTCTTATCCGGGTTAGGCATTTAGATCCCGAATAGCTTCGCTTTCGGGATTAATTCGACTTTACACTTTCATATCGCATAAGGCTCATGAAAGTGTAGTCTCATTAACTTTAGTCACTTCTTCATTTAGGCACTTTTACTATGGTATATGCATAAATTTGTGGACCTGGAGGGATATGCTCCATTTTGGATTTTTTTTCACATATTCAACAATTTCAGGAATGATCTTCTCAAATTGGCTCCATTCCGGTTGAAGATATAATTTACAGGATTGGTTAACTTTTCCTGAAGTTATTTCAGCCCAAATGAAATCATTTATTGTCTGAATAATAATTTTTAATTCATCGGTTTTTGAATATATTTTCTCCAGGGGTGGATTTTCCTTTTTTGGAGAAAGGCATATCCAGTCCCATTCGCCGGTTAAAGGATGAGACCCTGAAGTTTCGATGAAGGTCTTGATATTATTACTCTTAAGCTCAGAACATAAATAATCCAGGTTATACATTAAAGGCTCACCTCCTGTTACAACCACAACCTTCGCTCTGGTTTTACAAGCCCTTTCAACAATATCATCGGTACTAACAAGAGGATGCAGATCCGGATTCCAGCTATATTTTGTATCACACCAGCTACATCCAATATCGCATCCTCCTATCCGTATGAAATAAGCGGGTTTTCCGGTGAAATATCCTTCTCCCTGGATGGTATAAAATTCCTCAACCAGTGGGAGTTTCCTTCCATCTTCGAAAATATTTTGGTTAGTTTTAGTCAACTTTTTAATTTTTTATGGTGTTTTTCTTCGACTTGAGCAAGTTTGTCCGAATTCTCTTTTTATTTTTCGGGGTTCATTAATTATAACATAGAATTTATCATAATATTTAAGGATATTATTAATTTGTCTTTCGTTAAGGTGAGAAAAATTCCTGTACATTGTATAAATTTCTTCTTTTTTTTCATTGAAGATTTCAAACGTTGGTGCCAATTCTTCCTGTGTTCTTCCCGGCCCCCGCCAGCATCTTTGTCTTACCGATGCTATTGGAAGAAGTGTATCAGGGAGAGCATATGAAGTGCCAATCACACCCGAAAAATCAAAATCATATGGTATGGGAACGTACTTTGATTTGCCTAAAGCTAATATTTTAACATTATGCAGACCAGGTATGGACCAATCGGTATTGCCAATCATGTATTGAAAAAGAAAGAATAAATTCGATATATCATAACCGGTAATTTCCTTTCCTATTCCTTTTGTTTCTATTTCCACTGCACTATTCATTTCGGCCAGTTTCTTGGTACCCTCAATAAAAAAACCAAATCTCGTAAAGGGATCAACTTCCCCTTTAATATCCCGGTATTTTACCTTCAACAACCGTACTTTATAACTAAAATCAGTTATATAATTATATATTCGATATAATAAATACTCCTCTAATAAATAATTTTCATAAATATCCCTGTTTTTTCTGCAATGGGTTACCATCTTGAGGTCTGAGTGACCTTGAAAAAGGGTGTTCCGGGTATTTTCCTTATCAAATTTTATTCGCAATGGTGGAAAGTCACAATTAATCCGGCTTTTTCGATACTCACCTCTTGTTCTTAATCTCACATTTACTGAAACTGTGTCAAATCCTGGTAAAGCATAGGAAATAACTCCCTGATGATATTCAGGGTTATTCCCAATATCCCGGATCAGAGTTTTAAGGTCGGTTGCTATTGTAATCTCCAGAATATCATGATTGCTAAATAATTGATCTTCTGCTTGAATACTATCTTCGGTGGTAAATTGGTTAATTAAGCCAGGACAAAAATCACATATTCTAACTTCGGCATTAGCTGCTACATGGATATAAAAAGAAAAAATGATCAAAATCCCAGGAAAAAATCTCATAAAACTTTTCATATCTTTTTTTAATGGTTTTTGAATTGTTAGTACCGGATGTAAACGAGAATTATTAATTCTTAAATTCAAAAGTAAAATATTATGAAGTTAGTTCTAACAGTAATTTCCCAAAGGTAACAAAAATGTTGCTGGGTACTGGGTTCTGGGTACTGGATACTGGATACTGGATACTGGTTGCGGGTTACGGATTATAGGTTTGCAGGATGTAGAGCCGAATTGTATTCGGCTGGAAAAGGCATAACGTAAAAGAATGGGTAATCGAATAACCAACTAAGCTTGCCCTGCCTGCCCCGCAGGGAAGAATGACTGTGTCGGGGTGAAATCCTTTTGCATTATTTCACGGGTGTTTCACATGGCGGACGAGTTTCATTCAATTCTTTCCAGCGTGCCATTCAGTAAAGCACGATAGTATTTCTTATTCTTAATTAAAAGGCCCTGAAGTTCATATCCATCTTCATAAAAAGGAATATCGGTGGCATATATCTTATTGTGGTATAAAAGTTTAATTTCCTTTACGTTTGTATGTCCAACTATTATTTTTGAAACATCGTATAACTCAAGGGTTTGATCTACTTCTTCTTCAGTTATCACCGGATATCCTTCCATTTCAAAAAAATAACCACGATACCAGTATATACCTTTAATTGGATCAAGGAGAAGACTAATTCTTTCAAAATTTGTTGAATCGATATTTCCGGAAAAATAATCCCATAAACATTTATTCATGGAATATATACTCATGCCTTCAGCCAGCAGATCAGGTGAAATTCCTCCATGAATAAATAGCTTGTCGTCAACTTTAATGACTGCATTTTTTGTTCTGAGCCATCTGCCAAATTCCGTTTGCTCAGAATAAAATGACGAATACTCACTTTCGAGATATTGCGTCATATAGGTATATTTGGAAGATACATCATCAAGAATATTGGTAATGATCATTAATTCATGGTTTCCGATAATTAAATGCACGGCCCCACCATGTGCATGAGCTTGTCTTTCAAGTTTATAGATTAGCCATAAGCATTCCGTAACTTTTTCACCCCGGTCAAAAACATCACCTAAAAAAATCAGGTGTCCCTTCCCCCATGACCAATTTAGATGTGAATCAATTATTCCCTGATTTTGAAGAAGTTTAACAAGGGTTTTGTAACCACCGTGAACATCGCCCACAGCAAAAATCTCTTCAACGTTAGTAAAAATGAATGGCGAACAGGATTTTTCTTTGTACACAACATAATCAGAGGTATCACCGGCAAATCCGGCAAATTCATATGAACTCTTTCTTATGACCAACTCTTTGGTTTCAAGTGTGGTTTTATCTTCCACACTATCTCTTTTCATATAAATTGCAGTTGCATTCTTGTCATCCATCCAGAAAATATGAGGACCATCCAGGTAATCAGGGTATGTAGTTGCAATACTTCGGGCAGAAACGGATCGTAAATACCGGGCAGCTTCAATATTCCTGAATTGGTTGGCATAATCCAATGCCGTATAACCAATATTATTTTTCTTGTTATAATCGATTCCTTTCCGGACCAAGAATGTCACCATTTCAATTGTGCCTTCATACGCAGCATAAATCAAGGCATTATTTCCTCTATTACTTAAGCCGTTTATATCCGCTCCTTTTCTAATCAAATAATTTGACAGTTTTATTTTATTCCCCTGGACACAGTGAATAAGAGGAGTTTTATCCTGGCATAATTGATTTACATCAGCGCCCATCTTCACCAGGAGTTTTACTATTTTATACTGGTTTTGTTGAATAGCGTATATTAAAGGTGTAAGATTTTTCTCTCCGTAATAGCCGTTTATGTCATTGTTCAGAAAAAATTCTTTCACTATTCCCGGATCACCGCTGTCAATTGCTGTAAACAATGAAGAGGAATCTGTATTTGCCAAAAGACTGAACCCGTTCAACCACAGGAATAACAAGAAAGGCAGAAACCTTGTCCATTCCCTCTTAATCGTGTATAATGAACTTATCATTATTTGTAAAGAAATTTTTGTAAAATTACCATAGTCCTTATTAACAACAATCTGTTTAATCTGCAAATTTAATCTAATATATTTATCTGAAAAAATGCTTTTTGTGATAGGGGTACGGGGGTGTTT